>Ga0194035_1000053_pt1 | contig 69120 bp, 65 predicted proteins | sample JunL2320m_MetaG_FD_148680 | JGI IMG/M metagenome (GOLD analysis project Ga0194035, IMG submission 148680) | Anoxic zone freshwater microbial communities from boreal shield lake in IISD Experimental Lakes Area, Ontario, Canada - Jun2016-L239-20m | ecosystem: Environmental > Aquatic > Freshwater >...
GCTCGAGCGCGTCTTCGAGCATGTCAGGCCTCGGTGCTCTCGGCAGCCTCAGCGGCTACCTCAGCTACCTCAGCGTCGACGACTGCTTCTGCTTCAGCCGGAGCCTCAGCAACGACCTCAGCCTCGACGACTGCTTCTGCTTCAGCTTCTGCTTCAGCCGGAGCCTCAGCAACGACCTCAGCCTCTACGACTGCCTCGACGACTGCCTCTGCGTCAGCGGGAGCCTCAGCAGCGGGAGCCTCAGCAGCCGGAGCCGCCTTCTTCTTAGGCGTCGTAGCAGCCTTGACCGGCTCATTGGCTGCTTCAAGTGCGGCTGCCTCGAACACGATCTGCTTGCTCACCTTGGGCTCAGCCACGCGCAGCGTGCCCTCGGCGCCCGGGAGGCCCTTGAACTTCTGCCAGTCGCCAGTGACCTTGAGGATCGCCGCCACTGCCTCGGTGGGCTGTGCGCCCACGCCGAGCCAGTACTGAGCCCGCGCGGAGTCGACCCGAATTAGGCTCGGCTCCTCCTTGGGCTGGTAGACGCCGATCTCCTCGATCGCACGACCATCACGCTTAGTGCGCGCGTCGGCGATGACAATTCGGTACTGGGCATTGCGCATTTTGCCCATGCGCTTGAGCTTGATCTTGACAGCCACGTGGCCGTATCTCCTCGAACGAGTGGGGTGGGACGGCTGCGCTGCGTGGGGTGCAACGAGACCGAACCCGAGGGGCCTGACAGCGCCAACCGGTTAGAGGGCCGCTGGCATTAGTCGGGACAACGTGCTCATCGTGCCAGATGAAGGCCGCAGGCGGGAAATCGCGGTCGAATCTGGCCGGTCAGCGGGTAACTCAGCGACCGTCGAGCAAGCCTTTGAACTCCGCCGGCAGTTCACCGAGCTGCGCCTGCAGCGCAGCCGAATCACGACCACTGAGGGCGCTTAGGTCAGGTAGGCCGGAGGGTGTCTGTGATTGCGGCTGAGGCTGGCCCTGAGGCTGGCCCTGAGGTGGCTCGATAGACCGTTTCGCTGGATTGCCACTGCGTTTGGCGCCCTTGCCCGACTTCACCGCAGCCTTCTGTTTGGCTTTGGCCCGCTTTCCGCCGCCCATCCCTGGCATACCTGGCATGCCCGGCATACCGCCACCAGCGCGCATCTGGCGCATCATCTTCTGAGCCTCGACGAACCGATCAACTAGTTGGTTCACCGCCGAGACCTCAACTCCAGCGCCTCGGGCGATTCGCGCGCGGCGCGACCCGTTCAAGATGCTGTGGTCGGCCCGCTCGGCTGGGGTCATCGATCGGATGATGGCCGCCACGCGGTCGAGTTCGTTGTCGTCGAAGTTTTCGATCTGGGCCTTCATCTCGCCCATGCCGGGCAACATGCCCAGGATTTTGGTGAGTGAGCCCATCTTCTTCAGGCCCATCATCTGCTCGAGGAAGTCCTCGAGCGTGAAGTCATCGCCCGATGCGACCTTGCCGGCCATTCGCGCGGTTTGCTCGCTATCGAATGCCCTCTCGGCGCTCTCGATCAAGCTGAGTACATCACCCATGTCCAAGATGCGCGAAGCCATCCGGTCGGGATGGAAGGTCTCGAGATCTGACATCTTCTCGCCGACCGATGCGAACAGGATCGGCTTGCCGGTGACTGTCACGACCGACAGGGCCGCACCACCGCGAGCATCGCCATCAAGTTTGGACAGCACCACACCGTCGATGCCGACCGATTCATCGAACGCCACAGCGGTCTGCACAGCGTCCTGGCCGATCATCGCGTCAACTACCAGCAACGTTTCATCCGGCTGCACGGCATCGCGAACTCGTCGGAGTTGATCCATAAGTTCGGAGTCGATCGCCAACCGGCCTGCCGTATCGACGATGACGACGTCGTACTGCTTGGCCTTGGCGAACTCAACACCACCGCGCGCGACCGCCACGGGATCGCCGACGCCGTTTCCTGGCTCGGGAGCATGGATCGCCACCCCCGCGCGCTCGGCAATAACCATCAACTGATCAACGGCATTGGGTCGCTGCAAGTCAGCGGCGACCAAGAGCGGCTGATGACCGGCCTCACGCAGATGCTGGGCCAACTTCCCCGCGAGGGTGGTCTTACCCGCGCCCTGAAGGCCCGCGAGAAGAATCACCGTAGGCGGGTTCTTGGCCAGCCGCAGCCGACGAGTCTGCCCACCGAGGATGCCGACAAGTTCCTCGTGCACGATCTTGACGATCTGCTGTGCCGGATTCAGCGCCTTGCTGACCTCAGCACCGAGCGCGCGCTCACGCACGCGGGCGGTGAACTCACGCACAACTGGAAGTGCGACGTCGGCCTCGAGCAGGGCCGTGCGGATCTCACGCACCGTGGCATCGACATCGGCCTCGGTGAGGCGGCCCTTGCCACGAAGGTTCTTGAAGGTGGCAGCCAAGCGGTCAGAGAGCGAGGTGAACAACGAGCATCCCGTCACGAAAGGTGCGAGCGCGAACCGCCAGGTCGCGACGGCTTCGCGTGCGCCGGGGACGACGCAGTCCCAAGGGTAACCGGGCGACGACCTTCGATGGTGAACACCTGCTACTCCAAGCCCGTTGGACCCCATCCAAACCCGGGAACGAGTTACCCCAAGGCGCCTTAACCCAGGGCGCCGAGAACCGCGGTGACTAGGCCAGCGGATCGTTCGGGTGTCAACTCAGCACCCTCCTGGTCGACGAGGTAGAAGACGTCGACAACTTCTGAGCCCAATGTCGCCACTCGCGCGGCTGTGATGGTGACATCAGCGGAGGCGATCGCACGAGTGATCCGGTGCAGCAGGCCGGGCGCGTCATGGGCACGAACTTCCAGAACGGTGGCCCGATCACTCGCTTGCGCGATGACCTCAACTCGCGGCGCGGCGATTCCGATCGGTGCCGGATATGCCTGCTCGCGGGCATCGAGACGAGCCGCGACATCAAGGCTGCCGGCGATCGCGCGGGCGATGTCCTCGCGGACCCGATCTATCGGGGGTGGCTCTCCGAACGCGGGTGTGACGGTCCAGACCTGGATTGCGCGCTGCTCATCCTGCGGAGTGGTGACGGTGTCGACCTGAGCCGCTCGTACTTGGAGGCGATGCAAGGACAGCACACCTGCGACCGTCGACAGTAGGCCTGCCTGATCCGGCGCGGCCACCGTGATGGTCGATACTCCGCTGGCTTCGGACTGGTCGCCGTAATCGGCGAAGACAACTACCCCATCACCTGAGGCCGCCCGAACCGCTTGTGCCAGTATGGCTTCAGCGGCTGACGTCTTCGTCGGCGCAACCGCCGCGCGCCCAGCCAACACAGCACGAGAGCGTGCGACCAGGTCGTCGATCAGACCCTTCTTCCAGTCACTCCACGCCGCAGGACCGGTGGCCGCCGCGTCGGCTTCAGTCAGCGCGTGCAGCAAATCCAGGACCGCCTCGGAGCCGACGGCAGCGACCACAGCTGCAACAGTTGCGGGGTCATCAAGATCACGACGGGTGGCGGTATCGGGCAGCAGCAAGTGGTAGGCGACAAGGGCGACGAGGACTTCTGAGTCGGCAGCCGAGTAGCCGAGGCGAGGTGCGATGTCAGCGACCAGAGCCATGCCCACCTCAGTGTGATCACCGGGCCGCCCCTTGCCAATGTCGTGCAGTAGGGCGCCGACGAGCAACAGGTCAGGGCGCTCGACACGGCGGGCGTGGGGCACCGCAGAAATCGCAGCCTCTACAAGATGACGATCGACAGTGAAGCGGTGAACCGGATTGTGCTGCGGGGCGCTGCGCACGACCGACCATTCGGGTATCAGGCGGCTCCACACGTCGGCATGGTCGAGTGCCTCCCACACGGGAACGGCCGGGCGCCCGGCTCCCAGCAGTGATACCAAGGCATCGCGAGCCGTGGCCGGCCAAGGCTCGGGCATCGGCGCACTGTCACGTGCGAGTCGCTCAACGGCATGTGGCGCGAGTCGAAGGCCAGCCTGGGCCGCTGCTGCCGCGGCTCGAAGGACCAACACTGGATCACGCTCGGGTCGGGCATCGGCGGCGAGCACTACCTCTCCGTCCTGCACGACGACACCTTCGGCTAGCGGTGCGCGCTCAGCTCGGACGGGACGCAACCGACGGGTCGTCGCCGCCAATCCACCCCGAAAGCTAGAACGTCGAGTGACTCGCTCGACCCGATGCCAGGTCGTGTCGGCCGCGTACGCTACAGCGCGACCCGCAGCAGAAACGTTGCGCAACAGGGTATCTGCCGGGTCCTCGCCCCCCTGATCAAGTCGCAGCGCAACAGCATCTCGTTCCTGCGCTAACAAGATGTCGGTGGCCCGACCAGTCTCGAGGTGCAAGGCGTCGCGGACGTCGAGTAGGAAATCTCGATGTGCGGCCAGTGCAGCAACCGGAGAGTCGGTGACCCACGATGCTGCCACGGCACGTAGCGACACGATGTCGCGAAGTCCGCCATAACTGTCTTTGAGATCGGGTTCAAGCAGGTGCGCAAGTTCACCGGATCGAGCCGTTCGCTCGATGACGAGTTCATGAAGTTCAGCCAGACGACGACTCGCCAATCCCCTCCAATCGCCAAGGATCGATTCCCGAACCCCCCTGGTCAGGGAGTCGTCGCCGGCGACAGTGCGGGCGTCGAGCAGCCCGAGTACCACCTTGAGATCGGCAGCGGCCAGACGACGAGCGTCCGCCGGCGATCTCACAGCATGATCGAGCTTGATACCCGAATCCCAGACCGGGTACCACAGTCGGTCGACGACCTTGGTGACCTCAGCACTCGATGCGCTGGTCGGATGGACAAGAACAACATCAAGGTCGCTGCCCGGAGCAAGGTCGCCTCGTCCATAACCACCCACTGCTACCAAGGCGGCACCGATCTGGCCAGCTCCGGAATCGGCGAACAAAGCCCGCATCCACTCGTCGGTGAGTGCGGTCAAGGTTTGCCGCCGATCGGGGCCGGTGAGGGCCGCGTCGCCCAGCGCCGCTGACCTCGCCTCACCGTAGTGACGAGAAGCCTTCTCAACGATTCCAGACATGGCTGTACTACTCCCCCGCGAGTTCAGAGGGCTTCCGGTCCGCGCTCGCCAGTGCGCACCCTGGCGACACTGTCGACCGGGACGACCCACACTTTGCCGTCACCGATGCGGCCGGTATGCGCGGACTTCACGATGACATCCACGACTGCATCTGCGTCGTGGTCTTCGACCAAGACCTCGAGTCGCACCTTGGGAACAAGATCGACGGTGTACTCGGCGCCGCGGTACACCTCAGTGTGCCCGCGCTGACGGCCATAGCCGCTCGCCTCAGAGACCGTCATCCCCTGGACTCCATACGCTTCAAGCGCTGACTTCACATCGTCAAGCTTGAACGGCTTAATGATCGCGGTCACGAGCCTCATGCCGATACCTCCTCATCTGAGCGAACCGAAGTCTTGGTCTTGGTCAGTGCTGGCGAGCCCCCGAAGCCGCCGCCGGACACGCCTTCGAGCTCATAGGCAGTTTCGGCGTGCTCGGCCAGATCGATGCCCTCGAGTTCGGCATCTCGCTCGACCCTAAAGCCCATGGTCTTCTCGAGCAGCAGTCCGAGCAGGTAAGTGACGATGAACGAGTAGGAGATCACCGCGATCACGGCGAGTGCCTGCTTACCCAAAAGCTCAGCACCACCACCGTAGAAGATGCCGTTGGCCCCAAACGAGTTAACCGCTGTGGTGCTGAAGAATCCGATGAACAGGCACCCGACAATTCCACCGACAAGGTGCACCCCGACGACATCAAGGGAATCGTCGTAGTTGAGCTTGTACTTCAGGCCGACCGCTAGCGAGCAGACAATGCCGGCGAGGACGCCAAGCACTAATGCGGCCCAAGGCGCTACGAATGCACAGGCCGGAGTGATCGCCACCAGGCCAGCCACAGCGCCTGATGCGGCGCCAAGGCTTGTCGGGTGGCCGTCGCGGATCTTCTCGACGAGTAGCCAGCCGCCCATCGCCGCGGCCGTGGCAACCTGGGTGTTCATCAACGCAAGTGCGGCTGTGTCGTTGGCGCCAAGGGCGGAACCGGCGTTAAAGCCGAACCAGCCAAACCACAGCAACCCAGCCCCGAGCAGTACCAAGGGGAGGCTGTGCGGGCGCATCGGGTTCTTCTTGAAGCCTGCGCGCCGACCAAGTACGAGAGCAAGCGCTAGACCTGCAGCACCTGCGTTGATGTGCACCGCGGTACCGCCGGCAAAGTCCAGAACCCCTCTGGCAGCAAGCCATCCAGCGCCGGTGATGTTGCCAGCCGCGTCCTTGTCACCGAAGTCGAAGACCCAGTGCGCCACAGGGAAGTACACGATGGTGACCCAAAGACCAACAAAGACACACCATGTCGCGAACCGAGCACGGTCGGCGATTGCGCCACTGATCAGCGCTGGCGTAATCACGGCGAACATGAGTTGGAAGCCAGCGAATGCGAGCAACGGGATCCCATAGATCCCACCGTTGTTGGTGAGTTGGCCAACCGCAGAACCCAGGCCGGAAAGATCGAATGCGCCATAGAAGGCACTGCCAGAGTTGCCGAATGCGAGGGAGAATCCGTAGAGAACCCAGAGCACGCTCACAATCGCGATCGAAGCGAACGACATCATCATCATGTTCAGCGTGCTCTTGGCACGAGTCATGCCGCCGTAAAACAGTGCCAAGCCCGGCGTCATCAACAGCACCAATGCAGTGCTGGCTAACACCCAAGCTGTATCGCCCGCAGATAGTTCCATCGCCACCAATCCCCTCGAAAAATGACGACAGCGACACGATGGGCGCCCGCTAGAGCACCTCACGCGTCGCTGCGTCGAAGTAAGGGAATTCCAGCCGAACCGTGTTGCGCTACCGGGCCACCGGTGTTTCAGCGGGGTGACGATGTGGCGCGTTTTGTTACGAGTATGTGTCGCACTAGCGCCGGAGCGAACCAGACCTCTAGCGCCCTGCCGCACTAGTCCAGCAGGGCGTCGACAAAGGCCTCTGGGTCGAATGGAGCAAGATCATCGGCGCCTTCACCGAGCCCGACGAGCTTCACGGGTACGCCCAATTCTCGCTGCACCGCAACGACAATTCCACCCTTGGCAGTGCCGTCGAGCTTGGTGAGAACAATCCCAGTGATCTGCACGACCTCGCTGAAAACCTGTGCTTGCCGAAGGCCGTTCTGGCCCGTAGTCGCGTCGAGAACAAGCAGCACCTCGTCTACTGGGGCCTGCTTCTCGACCACGCGTTTCACCTTGCCGAGTTCGTCCATCAACCCAGTCTTGGTGTGCAGCCGCCCAGCGGTGTCGATCAGCACGACGTCGGCCCCGGCCTCGACGCCCGCTCGAACCGCATCGAACGCGACGGCAGCAGGATCGGCGCCCTCGGCTCCAGTGATCACCTGAGCGCCCACTCGGCCACCCCAGGTCTGCAACTGCAGCGCAGCTGCCGCTCGGAAGGTGTCGGCTGCTCCGAGGACCACCGTGCGACCATCGGCGACGAGCACCCGAGCAAGCTTTCCGGTGGTGGTGGTCTTGCCCGTGCCATTGACGCCGACAACCAGCACAACGGCCGGACGATTCTCGTCGGTATGAGTGGCGAGACGACGATCCATGGTCGGATCGACCAGCGCCAGCAACTCGGCGCGAAGCAGCGCCCGCGCACTGGCAGCGTCGCTGACCCCCTCCGCCATCGTGCGTCGCTTTAGTGCGGCAAGAAGTTCCTGGGTGGGGCCGACCCCAAGATCGGAGGCGAGCAGAGTCTCCTCCACCTCGTCCCAAGTCTGGGCATCGAGTCGATCTCGAACAAGCAACGCCAAAAGTCCTTGCCCGAGAGCAGAATTCGACCGTGCCAAGCGCGACCGAAGGCGCTCGAGCCGACCAGCCGTAGGTTCGGGTGCCTGAACTTGGTCTAGTGGCGGTTCGACCTGATCGGGTCGAACCGTGCTCGGGGCCGACGGTGAAATGACCTCGCGAGTCGACGGACCCAACTCGCGAGCCTTCGCCCGTCGGGCCAGGCCAACGACGACAACGATGGCAGCCAGGATGCCAACACCGATGAGGACGTACTCAAGCAGATTGCTCATGTGTGCGATTCTCCCCTCGGTGTCGACCCCGGCGCAGCAGAGTCATGCCAGTACTCGTGCCAGCGCTAGTGCTAGCGCTCAGACGAGTGTGCCCTACGCCGGCAACGCTGCCTCAGTGATGTCGACCTCGCCACCGTCTTGCCGCAATCGTTGCCCGATCACCGTGGTGACGCCATCGCCTCGCATGGCAACGCCGTACAACGCGTCGGCGATCTCCATGGTGCGCTTTTGGTGCGTGATGATCAGCAGCTGAGAGTCTTCGCGCAGCTCGGCCAAGATCTCAAGAAGCCGACCAAGGTTGACATCGTCGAGTGCTGCCTCAACCTCATCCATGATGTAGAACGGACTTGGGCGCGCCTTGAAAAGCGCCACCAGGAAAGCGATCGCAGTGAGCGACCGCTCGCCACCGGACAGCAACGAGAGCCGCTTGACCTTCTTGCCTGGAGGACGGGCTTCGACCTCGATACCGGTAGTGAGCAGGTCGGACGGGTCGGTGAGGATGAGTCGGCCTTCGCCGCCGGGGAACAACCGGCCGAAGATGCGCTCGAACTCACGCTCGACATCTGCGTAGGCCTCGGAGAACACCTGCTGCACCCGCTCGTCGACATCCTTGATGATGTCGAGGAGATCAGTGCGCGAGCGTTTGAGGTCATCCAACTGCTCGTTGAGGAACCGGTGCCGCTCTTCTAGGGCTGAGAACTCTTCCAGCGCAAGGGGATTCACCTTGCCAAGTACACTAAGCGAACGCTCAGCCAGGCGCAGCCGCTTCTCCTGCTCCTCGCGGACGTAGGGGTAAGGCTGCGGTTCGGGCGCGTTCGGGTCAATCTCATCACCAGGCGCCGCCGCTGACGGTGGCACCTCGATGTCGGGCGAATACTCGGTCAGCAACGTTTCGGAATCGACGCCGAACTCCTCCATAGCCTTGGACTCGAGAGACTCAATCCGAAGCCGCTGCTCGGCACGCGCGATCTCATCGCGATGCACAGACGACGTGAGCGACTCGAGTTCACTTTGAAGTTCGCGGGTGCGTGCGCGAAGCGAGTGCAACTCGGCGTCGCGCACCGTTCGAGCCTGCTCGGCCGCATCGCGCTCGCTCGACGAAACCGCAACCGATACCTCAAGCCGGGCAAGGGTGGCTACAGCACCGGCGTGCACTGCGGTCGCGGTAGCGGCAGCTCGCTCGCGTGCCGCGCGTCGCTCAATCTGACGAGCCCGAGCGGCACGCTCGGAGATCGCTGCCCGCTCGAGTTGCTCTGCGCGATCGGCGAGGGCGCGCAAACGCTCCTCACCCGTGCGCACCGCAAGTCGGGCATCGACCTCGAGCCGCCGGGCCTGAATCGCTTCTGCCGCAAGGCGATCACGCTCCACGGTCGAAGGTTCGCCGTCATCAGGTGCCACCTCGGCCGCGGCAAGCCGAGCGGATAACTCGTCGTAGGTGGCTTGATCAGCGTCGCGAGCAGTCGTGGCAGACGCGATTGCGGCCGCAAGGCGATCGGCTTCACCAGATGCCGACCGTGCCACCGAACCGAACTGACCAAGTTGCTCGGCGACGGCAGCCATCCGGGCATCGGATTCATGGAGTCGAACCAATGTGGCATCGAGTCGCTGCTGCGCGACAGCGGCAACCTCGTGCGCACGAGAAAGTTCGAAGCGAACACGCTCACATCGATGGGTAACCGCGCCAAGACGTTCACGCGCCTCGTCAACAGCCGCCTGCACCTCGAGCAACGAGGGCACGCTCGCCGAACCACCGTGCGCGATTCCAGGACCGAGAACGTCACCTTCGCGGGTAACCGCGACGACATCGTGCACGGCAACCAAAGCTTGTGCGGTTTCAAGATCCTGCACGACCGCTACCCGGGCGAGCGCTGTGGAAATTGCGCCACGCAACTCGTCGGGGACAGTGACCAAATCGATGGCCCACTCGATACCTGGCGGCAACTGCGGCCAAGTCGAACGATCCGGCGTACGCGCGCCGCCGACGAGCATCGACGCCCGGCCTGCGTCATCACTCTTGAGCAGGGTCACAGCATCGACCGCACGCGATACCGAGCCAACGGCCACCGCGTCTGCCAACGGACCCAGGGCCGCAGAGATCGCGCCCTCGTAACCGGCCTTGACCCGGACAAGGGCCGCTACCGTGCCGAGCACACCCGAGAGCCGCTCACCGGCTGCCAGTACCGCTGCTCCGCCGTCCTTACGCGAGAGACCGATCTCCAGAGCCTCGACCCGAGCGGTGAGTGCGTGACGTTCCCGCTCGAACTCCTGCTCTTCGAGCCGCAGCGCCGAGACTCGATTCTCAGCAATGGCTAGTTCGTTGGACGCATCATCATGCTCAGCGTCGAGCCCTACCTCGCCCTCGTCGAGGCCAGCGACCTGAGTCTCAAGTGCGTGGAAATCTGCCGTTGCCTTGTCGGCGCGTGCCCGTGCCTCTGCGATCTGGGCCGACAACCGCTCGACCTCAGCCGTACGGGCTTCGAGGCGAGAGGTTGCGCCATGGACCTGTCCGGTAAGCCGAACCAGACCCTCGCGACGATCGGCTGCTGCGCGGACGAGCGCGGTGAGCCGCTGCTCCTCCCCCGCTTGAGCGCCTTCGGCCTGGGCACGACCGGTAACCGCGACGGCGAGCGCCTGGCGGTCATCTGTGACCGTACGGCCGAGCTCACCTTCCTCGGCGCGCACCTGGACGGCGTCTGCCTCGAGCTCTTCGGGTGCGCGACCACGACGCTCCTCTTCCGGCTCGGGCTGAAGGTGTCGGGCCCGCTCGGCAGCCAGAGCAGCGGTGCCGCGAACTCGCTCGCGCAAACTCGACAACCGGAACCAAGTTTCCTGTGCGCGTGCTAGCACCGGAGCCTCGCCGGTCATCTCGGCATCGAGCACAGACTCACGCGCCTGAGCACTGGCAAGCTCGGTCTCGACCCCAGATCTGCGATCGCGCAGTGCAGTCTCGTCGGCGACTTCTTGATCGATGGTGTCGCGCAAGGTGATGAGGTCATCGGCCATCAGCCGAAGGCGTGAATCCCGGAGATCGGCTTGGATCACGGCGGCGCGGCGCGCGACCTCAGCCTGACGACCGAGCGGCTTGAGTTGGCGACGCAACTCAGAGGTGAGGTCTTGGAGCCGAGTCAGATTGTTTTGCATCGCGTCGAGTTTGCGCAGCGCCTTCTCTTTGCGCTTGCGATGCTTGAGAACGCCCGCTGCCTCTTCGACGAAACCACGCCGGTCTTCGGGCGAGGCCGACAAGATCGCATCGAGTTGACCTTGGCCCACGATGACGTGCATCTCCCGGCCGATACCCGAGTCCGACAGCAATTCCTGCACGTCGAGCAACCGGCTCGGGGCGCCGTTGATCGCATACTCGGATCCACCGTTGCGGAACATGGTCCGCGAGATGGTGACCTCGGAATACTCGATCGGCAAGGCGCCATCAGCGTTGTCGATAGTCAGGATTACTTCGGCCCGACCCAAAGGCGGACGACCCGATGTACCAGCGAAAATAACGTCTTCCATCTTGCCGCCGCGCAGGCTCTTGGCGCCCTGTTCACCCATGACCCACGCGATGGCGTCGACAACATTGGACTTGCCCGAACCGTTGGGACCCACCACGCAGGTGATCCCGGGCTCGAAGTGCAGAGTCGTCGACGACGCGAAGGACTTGAAGCCCCTCAGGGTCAGGCTTTTCAGGTGCACGCGTGATGCTCCAGGCGCATAGGCGTCAGGGGGTCATGGGGAAGGACTTCACCCTACCTCTGCGCACCGCCCCGTCGCGCCCACCCTCGGGCGCAAGTCGCACAAGCCGAGTTGGGCCCCTAGGCCACAGCAGGCGCGGACGCGCCAAGCAGCCGGACGTCGACTGGATCCGAGTCGACGATGCTGACCCCCTTCGAGGTCAACTGCCCCGCCTCACTGTGCTCGACCAAGCTCTCGAGTTCACGTACTCGACGCCGTAGCCGAACTACCTCAGCCGCCAGTAAAGACTCAGCGCCACCACCGATGTGGCCGAAAATCGCCTTCGACATCTCCCTTAACCCCCTAATCCCCAGCTGCTCAGCAACTGGCTCGTGCCACAGTGCTGACCCGCAGATCGGACCAGGCCCCAGATGGGGCGGCAAGCGTGGGGGACGGACGGCCATCGGGCTGTCAGAGACAAGCCTGACAGCGGTTTCGGCGTGGAGTCAATCCGATCATCAGCCCAAAATCGAGCGGGTCGACGGCGGTTCGTCCTCGGGGCATTCAGCGCTCGGGGCATTCAGCGCTGGGGGCATTCAGCGCTCGCGGAATCAGCGCTCGCGGAATCAGCGCTCGCGGAAACCGGTGAGCCCGCGGGCAACACCCCACTGCTCGACCACGCCGTCAACTCGACCTGGTGTGTCGGTCGAATGCAGAGCAGCGAGCAGGGCTTCCAGCGCATCCCGAGCACCTTCAGCGAGGACCTCAACCCGGCCGTCGTCAAGGTTTCGTGCCCAGCCCGTTAACCCGAGTTCGAGCGCGCGTGACCGGGTCCACCAGCGAAATCCGACTCCTTGAACACTTCCGTGGACCCAGGCGGTCAGTCGAACCGGCTCAACACTCATGTGCGCGGATTTCGGGGCGCACGCTGACAATGCGGGCACCTAAAAGATGATCGATTCATAAAGGCCTCGCGCACGATTGGTCGACCACAGCGCGAGCAGGGTCGGTCCTGTTGACCGTAGGCAGCCAACGAGCGGTCGAAGTAGCCCGACTCACCATTGACGTTGACGTACAGCGCGTCAAAGGAGGTGCCGCCCTGCGCAAGTGCTTCGTTCATCACCGCACGCACTTCGGTAAGCAGGACCCGCGCCTTAGGCGCTGCCAACTCGTCGGTGGGCTGTGCCCAGTGCAACCGGGCGCGCCATAACGCCTCATCGGCATAGATGTTGCCAATGCCCGAAATCAAAGTTTGATCGAGAAGTGCACGCTTAAGACCGGTGGTCTTACCTCGAAGTCGACGCACCCACAATGCATCGTCGAACTCAGGGTCGAGTGGATCTCGAGCAATGTGCGCCACCGTGACGGGCACCGATCCCCCCGATCCATCGCTGACAAGTGGATCGAGGGCAATACCGCCGAAGGTGCGCTGATCGACGAAACGAAGTTCGCGTCCACGATCGGTGAAGATGAAGCGTGCACGCAGGTGGGTCTCGTCTGACGCCACCCCTGGTTGCACAAGCAATTGGCCGCTCATACCCAGGTGAGCCACGAGTGCAGACTCACGGCCATCAAGGGCGAACCAGAGGTACTTACCGCGCCTACTAACGGTCACGATGGTTCGGCCCGCTAGACGTGACTGCAGGTCAGCCGAACCGGCAGAGTGTCGACGTGCTGCTCGGGGATGTAGCACCTGCGCCGATTCGATGGTGCGTCCAGTGACGAAGCGGTCGAGGCCGCGACGGACCACTTCGACCTCGGGCAGTTCGGGCACTAGTCGATCTCGACGGCCACAGTTGAGTGCGCGACGAGTTCGGCGTAAGCGGTCGATGCCGCCTGCTGCTCGGCTTCCTTCTTGCTGCCGCCGCGACCATCGCCATATAGCGAATCGCCGACCCGAACCCGGGCCTGAAAGGCCTTCTGGTGGTCCGGACCGCTGTCGACGATGACGTACTCAGGCACTCCAAGACTGTTAGCAGCGCAGAGTTCCTGCAGCGAGGTCTTCCAGTCGAGTCCGGCGCCTAGGTCGGCTGCTTCAGCGATGAGCGGGTCGAAGAGCCGGTGAATGAGTTCGGTGGCGATCGCCAAACCTTGATCGAGGTACACCGCACCGATCAACGCCTCGACAGTGTCGGCGACGATCGAGGACTTGTCGCGCCCGCCGGTGGTCTCCTCACCGCGACCAAGCAGGAGATGAGCCCCAACATCAAGATCGCGAGCAATACCGGCGAGGGCCTTGGAATTGACTACGGCTGCGCGGAGTTTGGCGAGTTGACCCTCAGCCAGATCCGGGTGTGCGCGATACAGGGTGTCGGTGACGACTAGGCCGAGTACCGAATCGCCGAGGAACTCAAGGCGTTCGTTGGTGGGGACGCCACCGTTCTCGTACGCGAAAGAACGATGGGTGAGCGCCCGCTCAAACAGAGCCGGATCGACCGATACCCCGAGTCGGGACATGAGGTCAGCGCGGCTGGACGAGATCGCATTCATCGGGACACCTCCCGGTGAGTTGGCTTCGCGCTCGCGAGTCGAAGGACTCAGACGTCGATGACCTGGCGGCCGTTGTACTCACCATCGGCGTTGACGCGGTGAGGCACCACAAATTCAACGCGACCGTTACGCACGACCTTGTTGATCTGGGGCAACTTGGCCTTCCACTGCGAACGGCGGTGGCGGGTGTTGCTTCGTGAGGTCTTCCGCTTCGGGACGGCCATGGCGGTCTTAGCCCTCTTCCTTCTCGTCTTCGGTCGGACCGGTCGATCCCGGTTCGGCAAGGCCCAGTGTGCCAAGTGCGGCCCACCGGGGGTCGATCACGTCGTGACTGTGGTTCGGGTCGTCGTCAAGGCGGTACCCACATTCTGAGCACAACCCGAGACAGTCGTCCCGACACACAGGTGCTAGCGGCAACTCGATCACTACCGCATCGCGCAGTACGGGCTCGAGGTCTAGAAAGTCCCCGAACATGTACTGGTCATCATCGTCGACGTCCTGTTCGATCGCACCAGTGGGGCGCCCGTGGGCATCGGTGGTCTCGTACCGGTACAGCTCTTGCAGATCCACATCGAGTTCATCTGTGATCGGATCCAAGCAACGGCTGCACTCTCCAGCGAGTTGCACCAGAGCCGTTCCCGTTACCAGAACCCCTTCAACCACGGACTCGAGACGAAGATCCATCTCAATTCCCGAGCCTTCCGGAACACCGATCGACATGATGCCCATACCCGCCGGAGCTGGCACGGTGAGCGACACCTGATTCATCGACCCCGCACGTCGTCCCAGTTCACGCGTGTCGAGCACGAGTGGGGAATGGGGGTCGAGCGGGTTCAGAGTCGCCTTCCAGTGCAAGTCGCGGTGAATACAGCCTGAGTTCGACCGACACGCAAGAGTAGCCGAGAGCCGCCCCGGACCCCAAACCGTGAATCTCGCGCGATCCAACTGAGGTGCCCACTAGAGCGTCCATTGAGGTGCCCACTACGGCGCAACCTCAGCCGGGAAGCGGGTAATCCTCGCCTGAACTGAGTTCGTCGTACTCGTGTCGACCGTGGATCTTGTCGCGACCCTTCTGGACCGCCGTGATGGTCTTGTGCAGCGCAACCTCGAAGTTGGCCAGCTTCGCATCGACGTAGTCATCGGTCTCGCGGCGCATACGCTCGGCCTCACTTTCGGCCTCAACAAGCACCGCCTCGGCCTCAACTAGGGCGGCGCGGTACACCTCTTCCCGACTCACCAGAGCGAGAGCCTCCTGCTGCGCTCGCGCGATGATGTCCTCGGCCTCCTGACGTGCCTGCTCAACGATGACCTCACGGTCGGCGAGCAAGCCATCGGCCTGAGCCAAGGACTCTGGCAGCATCGAGCGGGCCTCATCGAGTAGGTCAAGGACCTGAGCCCTGTTGACCACGCACGATGCCGACATCGGAAGCGCGCGCGCACTCTCGACAAGAGTGGAGAGATCGTCGAGCTTGTCGTGGACGTCCACGGTCATTCCTTCGGTCGTTCTTCGGGTTGGCGCCGGTCGGCGCTCAGCCTGTCGTCGTACCTGGCCACTGGGCCAGCGTTCGAGGTGAACGATGCCACCGAATGTGGTCTGCGCGCCATGGCCTGTCAGAGCTGGTGCTGGTGCTGGTGCTGGTGCTGGTGCTGGTGCTGGTGCTAGTGCTCGCGCTCAGCCACTCGCTCGTAGAGACGCGTGCGAACTGACTCTGGGGTAAGCCCGGTGATGTCGCCACCATACGTGGCGATCTCCTTAATCAGACTCGACGACAGGTAGCTGTACAGCGGATTGGTGCTGATGAAGAAGGTCTCGACACCGGCAAGCCGATGGTTCATCTGGGCCATCTGCAGTTCGTAATCAAAGTCGCTGACGGCCCGAAGGCCTTTGACGATCGCTGGGATGTCGTTGGTCTTGCAGTAATCGACAAGCAGCCCGTGAAAGGAATCCACGACCACATTGGGGTACGGCGCCACGACCTCGCGCAGCATCTCGATACGTTCGTCGACCGTGAACAGACTGCTCTTGGTCTTGTTGATGAGCACAGCAACGACGACTTGATCAAAGACGGCCGCGGCACGGACGAAGACGTCTAGATGTCCGTTGGTGACTGGATCGTACGAACCGGGGCAAACTGCCTTACGCATACCACGACCTCCTCGGAGGGTCGACGCCATATCAGGACTCGCGACGGTACCAAAGTGCAGTACGAATCATTGTGTCGCCGTACTGACGATCGCGCGCGGGTTCGAAGTCGTCGGGCCACCGAAAGCCCGAACCACGGCGGGATCTCTCGACCACAACCCGTGCGCCGTCGACTAGCCAGCCGTGCTCAACAAGCCCAGTAAGGACCGATTCGACCACGTCATCAGCGAGTTCATATGGTGGATCAAGGAACACCAAATCGAGCGGGCCGCCGACCTGCGCAGGCGGCGGCGCACCGACAAGTCGGACAACGTCGGACACAACGAGTACTGCCCCGGGAAGTCCCACAGCATCGATATTGGTCGCGATCACGGCGGCAGCGCGCCGATCGGACTCAACGAGAATCGCCAGCTCAGCGCCGCGCGACAGTGCCTCAAGACCGACTGCGCCCGAACCTGCGAAAAGGTCGGCCACCCGCAACCCGGATAGCCCGGTGAGCCTGCTCTCCCAGGTTGAGAACATCGCCTCACGAACTCGATCAGCGGTTGGCCTGGTGCCAGCAGGTGGAACAGATAGTCGTCGCCCGCGTGCCACGCCCGCCACGATCCTGGTCATGTCGGTAACTCACAGGCAGTGCAGTGCCGCGCGCTTAGTCGCGTCGTCTGCACCATGTGCCGATGGTAGGGCGCAGGGGCCAAAGGTCCAGCGTCTACCTACTAGCTGGCCTCGTGCGCGAGCAGATCATCAAGAATCGCCCCTAGGTCGCCAAGAGCCACCGACAGATGACCCTCGCCTTGGAGCAGGAAGGCCCGAGAGTTGGGTATCGCGGTACTGAGCCAAACTCCGTGCGAGAACGGCACCATCAAGTCTTCCGAACCCTGCCAAATCGCAACCGGCCCGCTGATCGCGGACAACTCAAATCCCCAGGGCTTGGCAAAGGCCAGATCGTCGTCGAGCCAGCCGTCGACACCTACCTGGACAGCCCGCCGGAAACTCGCGGCCAAGTCTTCGCCGAACTCGTCAGTGCAAAAGGCGCGATCCACAGCGGGCAAAAGTGACTCCATCCCGCCGATGATCTCCTGCGCGCTGATGTTGACCAATCCCGGTCGCTGCGCTTCAAGGTAGGCACGCACTGCCGGTTCACTCTCAAGGGCGGCCCCGAACTCATCGAGGTTGTCCTGCCCCATGCCCGCGAACCACTCGAGCGTGCCAAGCGACTCGACGTAAGGAGCTACCCCAGCCAACGAGGCCGTGCCCCGGATGCGCTCCGGAAGTAGGGCCGCGCATGCAAGGGTGTGCGGGCCACCTCCTGACCAGCCGACGTTCCACACCGACTCGATGCCCAACTGGTCAAGCACTGAGGCGGTGTCGGTTACGACCGAAGCCACATCGCGGCCCGGGTGACGGGTGGAGGTCGCGGAGCCCGGACGCGACCACGACAGAACACGCAAGCCACGGTCCTGCGCAGCGGAAACAAAGGCGCGTGGGACCACGGAGGAACCAGGTGTGCCGTGGTGGAACACCAAGACGTCAGAGTTCGCTCCCCCGCCTGATCCGGTATCGAACAGATCGAGGAAACGTCCGTCGGGCAGCACGAGATCGGTCATGATTTCTCCAGGTAGTCGGCTCGGTCTTGATCGAGAAGTGCTGCGACAGCTCGGGCCAGAGCCGGTGAGTCGGCGAGTTCAGGATCCTCGACAACGACCGCCGTGGCTTCGATACGGGCAGCGGCGATGACGTCCTCGTCACGGAGTACCGCGAGCATGCGCAGGCTGGAACGGCGCCCCGATTGCGATGCGCCCAGAACATCGCCCTCGCGACGCTGTTCGAGGTCGATGCGCGAAAGTTCGAACCCATCGAGGGTGGCCGCAACTGCATCAAGCCGCTCACGGGCTGGTGAGCCGGGCGGCATCTCGCTGACCAGCAGAGCCAGCCCCGGGTGGCCGCCACGACCGATGCGACCGCGCAACTGATGTAGCTGTGACACCCCAAACCGGTCGGCATCCATCACCACCATCACGGTCGCATTGGGCACGTCAACGCCAACCTCGACCACCGTGGTCGCGATCAATACGTCAATCCCATCAACGGCTTTCGGCCCCGCCGCGAAGCGACGCATGATGTCGTCCTTCTCGTCGGACGGGAGTCGACCATGCAGGATCCCGACTCGAACTCCAGCTAGCGGGCCTTCTTGCAGCACCGGAGCGAGATCGAGAACGGCAAGCGGGGGCCGGCGCTCAGTAGCCAGGGATGCATCCGACGGCAGAAAGTCGACGGCGTCGTCGTCGGGAACGGATGACTTCGCAGCCGCCTCACCACCGATTCGCGGCGCCACGATGTAGGCCTGATGCCCTGCCTCGACCTCCTCCACGATCCGCGACCAAGCACGGTCGAGATAGTCAGGACGTTCGGCCGAGGGAACGACATGTGTGACGATCGGCGCACGGCCCTTGGGCAACTCAGACAAGGTGGATACCTCGAGATCACCGAACACGGTCATCGCGACGGTGCGCGGGATTGGGGTCGCGGTCATCACCAGCACGTGCGGCCTCGTGTCGTCGCGAGACTTCGCCGCCAAGGCAGAACGTTGCTCAACACCAAATCGGTGCTGCTCATCGACGACTACTAGTCCGAGGTCAAAGAACTGCACCCGATCTTCGAGTAGGGCGTGAGTTCCGATGACGATGCCAGCATCACCTACACCAATGTCGAGAAGTGCTTGCCTGCGACGCGCAGCGGTCATCGACCCAGTGAGCAATGCGACGCGCGTGCCGATGTCGAGACCTCCGATCATGCCTCGCTCGGCAAGCGGGCCAAGCATCGCGCTGATCGACCGAAAGTGCTGTGCTGCAAGGACTTCGGTCGGTGCGAGCAACACGGCCTGCCCACCAGAGTCGACCACAGTAAGCATGGCGCGCAGTGCTACCACGGTCTTGCCCGAGCCAACTTCGCCCTGCAGTAACCGCTGCATCGGGTGCTCACGAGCGAGGTCCTCGGCGACCACCTGCCCGACATCAATCTGACCCTGGGTGAGTTCAAAGGGCAGGCGTGCCTCGAACGCTTCAAGTACTCCGGCCGTCACCGCACGACGCGGTGTTGCTGGCAGTGCAGATGCAGCGAGTCGACGTTGCGCCAACACTGTCTGCAACACGAACGCCTCATCCCAGCGCAATCGCTCGCGAGCGCGCTCGACTTCCTGGCGCGACTCGGGCCGATGAATTGCGATCAGCGCCGACCGTAAGTCAGCGAGGCCATGCCTGCTGCGAGTGGTAGAGGGGATCGGGTCATCAAGCTCGGCAGGAAGTTCATCGATAACGATCCCCATCGCGCTCGTGATCTTCCACGATGGCATCGCGGCCGTGGCCGGATACACCGGAATCAATGCGCCCGCGTACGACAGCACGGTCTCGTCGTCGACCGACGATCCATCGGCAGAATCCGGCAGCAGTACGTAGTCAGGATGTGAGAGCTGGCGTTGGGAACGAAACACGCCGACCTTGCCGGAGAACAGGCCAACTCGACCTTCGCGCAATTCCTTCGCCCGCCACGACTGCTTGAAGAAGGTGAGGGTGAGCGACCCAGTGCCATCGGTAACAACGACTTCGAGCCGGTCGGCTTTACGACCCGTACGCCGATCCTGATAACTCTTGGCATCTACCTTGGAAACACGAGCCATGACGGTTACATGCTCATCGACCTGCAACGAGGCGAGATCGCTGAGTTGGCCGCGCTCGGCGTAGCGCCGCGGGTAGTGCCGCAGCAGATCCTCGACGACGTACAGGCCCAGGCCGGTCTCAAGCGCGGTCGCGGTGCGAGCACCCACGACCGATGACAGACGATCGGATAGTTCAAGTGCTGCCATCGCGCTACTCAACGCCGATGATCAACGGCCAGAACGGTTGTCCGCCGTCGTACACCACGACTTCAACCACTGGATACTTGCGCCGCACGGTGCGCGCGAAGGCAGAGACCATCGTGTCGTCTGCGTCATCGCCGCGAACGATGGTGACGAGTTCGCCGCCCGTGGACAGGAGCCGGGCCAGCACTCGCATCGCAACGTCATCGACCGACTCGCCGATCTCGACTACGTCACTTTCGACGATGCCCAGAACGTCTCCGATCGCGCACCGGCCGGCGCTAGTGACCGCAGCCCGTGAGGCGATCGAGACTCCTGCGTATCTAGTCGCTCCCGCGGCTCGAGTCATCGATACGACGTCGTCTTCGAAGCGCGCGGCGGATTCGTGAACTGCGACGGCAGCCAGGGTCTGCACGATCGATCGAGTCGGCACCAGTGAAATCCGCAGGCCCTGTTCACGAGCCGCTTGAGCCGCACTTTCGGCCGCCGCACGGATGTTGGATGCGCTTGGCAGCAGAACGATCTCCTTGACGCCTGCCCGTGTGATCGCGTCCAGGAACTCGGCCATGGACGGTGCCGCCCGACCATAGGCGCGCACCACGGTGGCGCCCGACGACTCGAGCAGCGCTGCCGTTCCGGAACCGTGCGCAACTGCGACTACCCCACGGCCGTCCGCAAGCCGTTCACTATCGACACCTGAGTCCGCTGCCTTGTCGTCGCGCAGTTTGCTCACGCGGATGTCGTGCGGGCGGCCTGCGTTGATTCCAGCCTCGACGACAGCACCAACATCGTCGGTGTGTACGTGCACATTCCAGAGCCGGCCGGTACCAACAACAACGAGTGAGTCGCCCAGAGCCTCCAGTGACTCGCGCAACGACGGGATTGCCGAATCGTCGGCGTCGAGCAGGTACATCACCTCGAATGCCCCGCCGCCCTCATCGAACTCGTGAAGGTCAAACGGGAAGGCAACCGGTGCAGGGCCAGCCACTCGTCGATGCCCGGTGACTACCTCAACCAACGATTCCAGAACGACGACAAGCCCTTTACCGCCAGCGTCGACGACACCGGCGCGGGCGAGGACCTCAAGTTGCTCGGGGGTGCGCGCCAGGGCAACCGCTGCCGCATCAGCGACCGCTGCCACCAAGGCAGGAAGGCTGACCTGTGCGGCTGGTGTCGCGGCCGCCTCAGCGACCGCTCGGGCCACTGTGAGAATTGTGCCCTCGCGAGGTGAGGCCACGGCCGCGTACGCAGAGTCCGCAGCCCGGCCAAATGCCGCGGCGACTTGGCGAGCGGACGCCGTGACACCAGATCGCTCGGTATCAAGCAGATCGGTAAAACCCTGCAGGTACTGCGCCAAGATCACACCGGAGTTACCGCGAGCCCCGAGCACGGTGCCACGCACCAAGGAATGTCCGGTTTCGCTGAGGTCGAGGTCGCGGTCAAGTCGGTCGCGTTCGGCACTCAACTCAACAACGGCAGCCTCAGCGGTGAGGAACATGTTGGTACCGGTGTCGCCATCAGGGACCGGGAAAACGTTGAGGGCATCGATCTCTACTCGGTGTCTTCCCAACGCATCGCGTGCAAGTTCGGTCCAGCGGCGTAGGCCGGCGGCATCCAGAACCTCGAGCACGCTTTACTCCTGACCGAATGGGTACGTTCTGGTGAGCCTAGTGTCGTGGGGCTAGCAGCGGCGCGACCCTCGGCAGCCAATCTGACCCGCCGGTTTGGGGGTTCACCCGCTGGCCTGTATCCTTGGCTGGTTGCCTGGCGATCCGGGCGCATACGGTGTTGACGCACCTCGCACCAACCTTCGCTCTCGATAAAAAGGACTACGACTGTGGCTGCCAACTGCGACGTCTGCGGCAAGGGCCCCGGTTTCGGCCACTCGATTTCGCACTCACACGTGCGCACCAAGCGCCGCTGGAACCCCAACATCCAAAGCGTCCGCGCCTTGGTGGGCAAGACTCCCAAGCGCTTGAACGTCTGCACCTCGTGCATCAAGGCCGGTAAAGTAACCCGCGCCTAACCATCTCTGTGAAGTGGGGCCGCACCCTGGAGGGTGCGGCCCCACTTTTTCACTCTGGAGGTACCTGATGACCTACACACCTGAGCAACAGGCGATTATCGACATCTTCGACGAGCACGTACAGGCCGAAATCGCTGGGGATCTGGATCGAACGCTGGAGACGATGTCGGTCAATCCGCACATCATCATCGCGGCCAATCGCATGGGTGGAAACGGGCCAGATGCGGTGCGCGCGTTCTACCAGGATTCCCTCATCGGCCAGTTCTTCGCACCCGACACCGAGGTGACCGACCTCACCTACACAGTCGCCGATGGCCGCATCGTGATCGAGCAGATCCTGCAGTTCTCCCACAGCCAGCGCATGGATTGGATGCTGCCTGGCGTCGAGCCGACTGGTAAGCGAGTCAAGATTGCGCTCGTGGTCATCGTGGGAACAGCGGATGGCAAGGTCTCATACGAACACATCTACTGGAACCAGGCCTCGGTCCTCGTGCAGGTGGGGTTATTGGATCCAGCCTTGCTTCCTGTCACAGACGGCCGCGAGGTCGATCTACTGCTTGATCCTTCGTCAGCGGACTTTCGCACTACCTAACGGTGCGACACTTGGCCCATGAGCACTGACAAGACAGCCACAGTTGACATCGGGCCCGAGGGTATTCGGTTGGGTCAATTGATCAAGTTCGTCGGTGCGGTAGATACCGGTGGCGAAGTGAAGACCTTGCTCGAATCGGGCTTAGTGCGAGTGAACGGGAACGTCGAGTCACGACGTGGCCTGCAACTGCGCACTGGCGACATCGTCGCCATCGCTGGTCGATCCTGGCAACTAGCCTGAGGCCCACCGCGCGAAAGCCCTAGACGCTGAAGTGGTCCCAGCCACCCGTTGCTGGATACGGTTCACCGTCAACGAGCACTCCAGGGTCACCCTCGCGTACGTCACCCACGAGGACGAAACCCTCAGGAAGCCCAGCGCCGGGCGCGAAAGTGGCGAGAATCGCGTGATCGTCACCACCAGTCAGTAGCCAGGTGAGTGGATCGACATTGAATGCCGATGCTGCCTCAGCGACCGGTACGTCAACGACAAGCAAGTGAGTCTGTAGAGCGATCACGACCGATGACGCTGATGCAAGGTGACCGGCATCGGCAACCAGCCCGTCGGAGACGTCGATCATCGAGGTAGCTCCAGATGTGGCCGCGATCCGCGCCGATACGTAGGGCGGCGCTGGCACCCGATGCGCGTCAACGAGCGCTCGCGGGGAGCGAAAACCACGGCTTAAAACAGTCAAACCTGCTGCGGCCCAACCTATTCGGCCAGCCATCGCGACGAGGTCGCCGGGCCGTGCGCCTGATCGGGTTATCGGCTCGCGCCCGTCGAGATCGCCGAGCGCAGTGACTGACAACGTGATGACGTCGGATCGCACGACGTCGCCGCCAACGACTGTGGCACCAACAAGGGTGCACTCATATGCCAGACCATCGGCAAGATCGAGCGCCCACTGGCTAGGCAGATCCGCTGGAACAGCGAAGGCGACCATGAGCGCGGTCGGACGTGCACCCATCGCAACGATGTCGGCGAAGTTCTGGGCCGCGGCCTTGCGACCAATGTCATGCGCACTTGACCAGTCGCGACGGAAGTGTCGTCCCTCAACCAGCATGTCGGTGGAAATCACAACTCGACCGTCGGGTGCCGCGACGATGGCACCGTCATCACCTGGGCCGAGGATGACATCGCCTGTGATCGGAAATCGACTGGTAAGCGCAGCGATGAGGCCGAACTCACCAAGATCACCAATGTGTTCTGACGACATCTTCGGAGATCTCCTCTCGCCGCGCCGGCTGGTCGGGGCTTGATCCTTGCCGATGCAGCAAGCATGTGCCATGCCGGGACGGTCCCGGATGGCGATACCGATTGTGAACCCAGGCGTATTCACCGGTAATCTGGGGCCTCTGCCAAGGATGTTGCCGCCGGCAACTCATGGCGCCCATAACCGAACGACACTTAAGGGAGGACGCGCCATGGTTGTCCAGGCCTACATCCTCATTCAGACCGAGGTCGGTCAGTCCGGAAACGTCTCGGCCGCAATCGGCCAGATCAAAGGCGTCACTCTCGCCGAAGACGTCACCGGTCCCTACGACGTGATCGTGCGCGCCGAAGCCCGCACGATTGACGAACTCGGTAAGCGAGTCGTCGCGAAAATTCAGTCGGTCGAGGGCATCACGCGCACCCTGACCTGCCCGATCATGCACCTGTAGCAGCGCCGCCACATCGTGATCGTTGTCAGGATGAAACCCGCTCGTATCAGCACCGCCGTAGCGGCCTTGTGTCTGAGCGTCTCGCTAGCCGGCTGTTCGAGCGGCGTCGATGTGCCAGTGCCCGATCCAGCGCCCGTGGGGGCAGCTGCGTACGCCTGCGCAGCGATGCGCGGCAAACTGCCCGACGAGGTGGTCAACCAGACCGTCGTCGCCTCGCATCCGACTAGTGATCTGACCAGTGCATGGGGCAATCCCCCGATCACGCTGAGGTGCGGGGTCGCGCGTCCACCCGAACTCCGGCCAACCTCAGAGTTGGTACGAATCGATGGAGTCGACTGGTTCGCGCAGAAGCTGACTCACGGCTACGTGTTCACGACAGTAGGACGTGATCTCAATGTCGAAGTGACCGTGCCTGACTCCTACGCTCCAGAGGCAAACGCATTGGCCGATCTATCGCCGTGCATCGCGTTGACCATCCCCGCATCGACGAGTCCGACCCCTAGCGGCTAAGACCTCCCCTGGTCAGGATCGGCCACGAAGTTCGACGACTCGCCCAGGCACCCGTGGTGTGCCGTCTGATGCGGGGACTCCATGAGTGCGCACTGTGATCCGAGTGCGGTCGGCGCGGAAAAGGTCATTCGAGTACTCGAACGGAACCCCGTCCGAATCGGTCGTGGTTCGAGTAATAGAGATCAGCGGGGAGCCTTTCGCAAGACCAAGCACACGTGCCTCGTCGTCGCCTGCGCTCACTACTTCGAGTTGCTCAAGGGCTTCGTGAGGGCCGACGCCGTACTCGGATTCAAGCAGCTCATACAGCGATCCACTCAGTGGCTGCTCCGGCAGCCCAGGGAATCGTTCGGCTGGAAAGCGAGCGTGCTCAAGGGAAATCGGCATCCCGTCGGCAAGGCGAATACGGACAAGGTCAAACACCAGTGAGTCGGTGTCAAGTTGCAAAGCAGCAGCAGCCTCGGGGTCGGCGGGCACAACCGCAAGACTGACAATCCGCGAGCCGGCCGTATAGCCCTGCCCGCGGAGCAGGGCCGGAACGCCGACGATTCTGGAGAGGTCGCGCTCGATCTTCTCGCGCGCCACGAACGTGCCGCCGCTACGCCCTGACACTCGACGGACGAGCCCATCAGTTTCGAGTGCAGCCAGTGCTTGCCGCAGTGTTGAGCGACTGACCTCGAGTTGCACCGCAAGGTCTCGCTCAGCGCCGAGCCGCTCGCCAGGGGCGAGCGCACCAGTCTTGATCATGGCGACGAGTCTGCGACGCGCTTGATCTGCAGTGGGTCCAAGCAGTGCATCGTCGACGCTCATCTGGTCCCCTCCGGTGGCTGTGCGGCTTCGTGTGAGCGAACCTACGCACGTGACCGCAAGAATGCGGTCACGACGCGGCGAGGCTAGGACCCGGAAATTGGCTCCGTGACGGCGAGCGCTGCAAGAGACTCCGGCAAAACCTGTCCGCCGTCGATCACAAGGGCTTGTCCGGTGACGTACGCCGCTTCATCGGTGGCAAAGAACAGGGCCGCATTGCCGATATCGGCGACCGTACCCAGCCGGCGCAAGGGGATCGAAGCCGACATTGCTTCATGGTATTGATCACCCAACTCAGCCAGGCCTTCAGTTGCAACGTTACCCGGGAGCACCGCGTTGACTGTGATACCGCGGGGAGCCAGCTCGATCGCGGCGGTACGCATGAAGCCAAGCTGCGCAGCCTTGCTAGCGCCATAGTGCGCCCAGCCAGGGAATCCAGTGATCGGCCCAGTGATCGACGACGTCAAGATGACACGTCCATATGCGGACTTGCTCAATGCCTCGAGACAAGCCTGCACCGAGAGCATCGTGCCCTTGACGTTGACATCGAAGACCAGATCCATGTCAGCCTCGGTCATCTGCGAAAACGGCGCTTCGGGGAAGATCCCCGCATTGGCGCACAGGATGTCGATACCGCCATTGCGTTCAACGGCAGTTGCAGCCATGAGTTCACACGAGGCCTTCTCAGCGACATTGCCGATGAGGTAACTGACCGAGCCACCGCCTAGTGCCTTGAGTTCATCGCACGCCTGGGTCGCGTGGTCTATGTGCCGACCAGTGATCAACACATTCGCGCCGGCCCGCACGAAGGCGTGAGCGATGCCCTTACCGATACCCCTCGTGCCGCCGGTGACAACAACTGAACGACCTGCGATGGATGTGAACATGCCCGGATCCTTTCCTACTGACGATTGCGGGTTCGGTGACAACGGTGCCTAGTGCTTGAGCTGGTGCACGAGATGTTGGAGGAACGAGTCCCGGATGATGGCTAGCCGAATTTCGCGAGGTAGGCCTCGGCCAGATCGCACGACACAGCCGTGAACTCCGGACCCATCCGTTGAGCTTCGGGAACCTCAGCGTGCGAACCGACCCACGCGACGAGGAGCATACGTCGCAACATCACGAAGGTAGGTAGTTCAGCGATCTCGTCGGACGTGAGATTGCCCTCAGTGAGATAGCCCCGCACCCAGGAATCTATGAGTTCTGGCACCACCGGGTGATGCTCAATAAACGACAGCGATGAGCCCAGATCGTAGAGATACCAACTGAATCCGCAATCGTCGAAGTCGATCACCGATACGTCGGGTCCGTCGACTAAGAGGTTTGCCAGCCGCATGTCAGCGTGGATGAGTCCGAATCGGTCTGGCCCGCCGCCGAACGCCGCGAGGCGTCGCTGAACAAGGCTGGCAGAACGAGAGAGCACCTCGATCTCACCGGCGCCCATCCCCATGCCGTCCTGCCAGCGTCCCCAGTGACCCTCGGCGCCAAGCGCAGTGTCGCAGTCCCAACGAAGCCGCGTGAAGCCTGCCGGCTTAGACCAGTTCCGAGAGTGCCTGTGCAAGCGAGCGGTGATCGCGCCAACCTGCGCGAAGTCAGCCACTAGGCGATCTTCGGGTGGTTCCGTGCCCTCGAGCCAGCCGAAAGCGACCGCGAATCGCTCGTCGCCATCGGGGTGCACGCCAGTGACGATCTGTCGACCGTCTGGCGTGGCGATAACCGGCGCGGTACGCACGACGTCGTCATCTCGCAGTGCCTGGATCCACGCGAGTTCACTCGCAATCGCATCCTTCGAGTGATACCCGGGGCGGTGCACACGAAGGGCGAATCGTCGACCATCACCGGCATCGACCTGGTACGTCGCATTCTCCGACACGTTGAGCAAAGTCAGCTCGGCATCAGGCAATCCGTGCTCTGCAACGGCCGAACGGGCAAACACCTCAAGGCGATCGGTGTCGAGTTCCTTACTCACCCGCAGTCCCCTTCTTCCGTCATCAGCAGTGCGCGTGCCCTAGTGTCCGCGACCCTGGATTGACTCAAGCACCCGGGTGATCGCATCGCGTGCCTTCAGTACACCTGCGGTGTCGCCGCCGATGTAGACACGGCCAGCCGCTCCGATCATCTGCACGTCGACCAGCACGTTCTCCGGCGCCACCTTCTCGGCCTCGTTGGCCGCAACCGCGGCGAAGAGAGCAGGTGTCATTTCGTACACCAGCAAAGACTGACCCGGCAACAGCATGGACGCCTGGCGATTTCGGTTGATGATCACGGCATGCTGATCAGTGACCTTCTCGATCACGTCGTGATACAGGATCCGCGGTGCGAGCTGATCAGTTGCAACTGCGTTCAGGCCAGTAAGGATCGCCTGCCCAGCTGCCTTGACGTCAGCCAGCGCCGACGAGTGGACTTCGAGCACACCGAACTGACGCTCGACGAACAAGATGCCAGGCTCGATATCGGGCACGCTGGTGAGCGCAAGATGCGTGACGCGTTCAATCGCCAGACCTGGTGCCACCTCGACGATCAGCGCATGCTGACCTGCGAACGGCGGATAACCGCGCGCACGCGTAGGTGTGCCTAGGTAGGCAGCGAACTGCTGCTGGAGATCTTCGACCAGCAGATAGACACGCAGCTCCGGTCCCGCGAGCGGGACCGAGGTCACGCCGAGGCCTCACCGGTGACGTTAAAGAAGCGGCTGAGCTCGACGTGCGGGCGCGGAATGACGTGAACCGAGACGAGTTCGCCGAGAGCCGATGCGGTCTCAGCACCAGCTTCAGTTGCTGCCTTCACTGCGCCGACGTCACCGACGATGGTGATGGCTACGAGGCCATCGCCAACCTGGTCGCGTCCGACGATGACGACATTTGCTGCCTTAACCATGGCGTCAGCAGCGGCGAGTGCAGCTACGTAACCCTTGGTCTCGATCAGACCGATCGCGTTGTTCGACATTGCTGTCTCCTTTGTGGTTGCCACGAACGTCGTGGATTACTTCTTCTTCGCTGTAGTTGTCTTGGTCGTGCTGGTCTTAGCCGTACTGGTCTTGGCCGGGCTGGTCTTGGCCGCACTGGTCTTGGCCGGGCCGACGGCTTTCACCGGCGCTGACTTCGCCGCCGGAGTCGGTGCCTCGTCAATCGAACCGATGATGAGGGCATCGATGGGCGGCGCAGTGCCCGGGAACCATGAGGCCGCTACTGACCCGGTGGCCACAAGGACCAGTTCACCGACACCACTGCCTAGTACGTCGAAGGCGATGAGCGTGCTCCCGCCATCAACTGCAACCTCCAGGAATGCACCTGCAGGAATCTGTTCCAGCCGTCGGCTGGCCCACACACTTCCAATAACTCGTGCGCGCAGCATCACCGCTCCTTTGTGATCTCGACGCCGGCCGCCCGTGCGCGATCGCGCGCGAGCGGAGTCAAAACAGCGCGCTTGCCGAGTACGAGCACAGCGCCCGACTCAGCAGCCTCGCGGACATGACGTTCAGTGACAGCGCCACGCTCGACCCGATGGGTCTGCGGTGCTGATTGCGCCTCGGCGACTGGAGCCGCCGCAGGGAGGGTCGACAGCAGCCGGAAGGTGCGTTGACCCGCGATGATCGCCTCGCGTTCCGCCGAGTCGGCGCAAGCACGAGCGATTCGCTGAGCGAACGCGAGCAACTCGGCGTCTGAGGACACAGACACCACGTCAGGGAACGAGCCACCCGCAGATGCGGCCGCCTGCGCCAAGGTTTGCGGCACGACGTCGCGCAAGACCTGGCGCACCATCTGGCGCAGCAGGTCGCGATCGTTGTCGTCCATCGCAGCACTCATCGCACACCACGCAACGCGGCCTCAGCAGCCTCAGCCGCCTGTCGAACATCGCTTTCCTTGCCGGTGAGGTAGACGCGACCGGTAGCACCGATCATGCGGTAATCGACAACCTTGATCGACGCAGCCTTCTCAGCCTCGTTGGTGGCCAAAATCGCGTACGACGCAGGGGCCATCTCCAAGACGAACAGGGACTCACCGGGAAGCGCCATCGAGCCAACCTTGTTGCGGTTGATCAGGAAGGCGTGCTGACGATCGAGCATGGTGACGATTCGCGAGGCTAAAATCTGTGGTCGGACAGCCGAACTCGCATCGGCACCGAGCGCGTCAAGGACCGCCTCACCGGCTGCCTTCACCTGACCGGTGGGGCCATGCAGCTCGAGGTAGCCATACTGCCTCTCCACTACCAGGATTCCGGCTTGTACCTCGGCATATTTCAGGGCCACATCCGTGAGCGGCTCAATGTCCAAACCTGGTGCTACCTCGATGATTTGGGCAGCGACGTTCGCTCGAGGCAGTGCACCCTTGATCCACGTACCGAGATAACACATCGTCTGCGGCTGTAGACGATCCAGGAAAATGAACGAACGAAGCTCAGCCACTGCTGCTAACCCCTGACAATCGCGTTGAGTTCTTCGATGATCAACCGGCGGATCTCATCGCGTAGTTCGTCTGGTGGACCATCTGCACGCACCGACACCGGTGTATGCGCAGTGATGGTCTGATCCTCGTTGGACGCGCGAGGGTAGGCGGGCACGGCACCTTGCGGAACTCGCCACGGGTTGATGCCTGACATGTCCGCCATCCGCACCGAGGCATCGGAGTTGTAGGCCACGCGAGTCCAGTTGATCAGGTGCTTCGGCTCGAGGTTCTCCCCCACCGCCGACCGCCCGAAGAAGCCCGTACCGATAGTCATGCTCGGTGCCAGGTTGGTCTCTAGGCCCGAGCTGCCAAGGCTGTTGCCAACGTTGACAGCAACCCGTAGCACTCGCACCGCAGCGGAGAAAGCCATGATGGTCTGTGGATTGGTGCTGTGGATCGCGGCTGAGTGACCCTGGCCAGCAATGCGCAACACGGCTGCGGCCGCATCGATGCCACGCGCAGCGGTTGGGACGCGCACCAGACCAAGAACGGGACACAACTTCTCGTGCGCGAGTGGCTCCTCGGGCACTACTAGGTCGAACGGTGCAACCAGGATCTTGGTGCGCGGGTTCACTCGTACTCCGGCCGCACTCGCGATAAAAGTCGCATCCTTACCGACCCACTGAGGATCGAAGTGTCCCTCGGGGAACACCAGATCGCGCACCTTGTCACGCTCGTCATCAGTGAGGACGTGCGCGCCAGCACGAGTCAGCGCAGTAATCAACGCCGCGGCCGCTGACTCTTCGACAATCAGCACACTTTCGTTGGTGCACAGAATGGAATTGTCGAATGCCTTGCTCTCGACAATGCGTTGAGCAGCAGCCGTGATGTCGGCACTGGAGTCAACCAGTACTGGCACATTGCCTGGCCCGACGCCAATCGCGGGGTTCCCACTGCGGTATGCGGCACGCACCATCGGCGAACCGCCGGTTGCGAGAATCACGTCGGTGCGGGTATCGGTCATCAGGGCATTGATCAGTGGGATCGAGGGCTCGTCAACCACCTGGATACAGCCATCAGGTGCGCCGGCCGCTACAGCTGCTGCTGCCATCGTCCGAGCCGCCTCCGCACATACCTGCTTCGCATATGGGTGTGGGCTGATGACGACAGCGTTCCGCGTAAGAAGTGCGAGCAAGATCTTGAAGTACACGGTCGCGACCGGATTGGTCGAAGGTGTCAAAGCAAGCACGACACCGGCCGGACGTGGCACCGACACGATCTTGCTGTCGGAATCGATCACGACGTCGATGTAGTCGCTCGCGCGGTATCGCTCAGCGATGCCGGTCGAGCAGGCGAGGTTCTTGATGAGCTTGTGCTCGGCAACGCCATAGCCGGTCTCGCGCACAGCCCACTCAGCGAACTCATGAGCCCTCGCTGCGCCAGCTGCGGCAGCGGCGTCGACGATGCGCTGCACAGTGGCCGAGTCATAAGACGCGAATGCGCGCGCGGCCCAGTCAGCTCGCTCAAGCATTGCGCGACCCCGCGGGACTCCTGCGGGCTCAAGCGGCATCTCGAACATGGTCTCGACCATCAGCGAGACTTCCTGTCCAACGCGCGAACGTCTGCCAAGGCCTTGGCAATGCCGACCTCAGTTCGGTCAAGCAGTTCTTCGGCTAGTTCTGGCTTGACCAGGATCCCCGGTTTATATTGCAGCACACGAGGATCCAGAGTCGAGAAGATCGCCCAGACACCATTTTCATACAGGCGCTTCATGACGAATTTCGCGCCTTGTGGGTGAGCGAACTCCAGACCCATGACAACGCCGTTCTGTCTGATTCCAATGAACCAGTCGGGATACGTCGCTTGGATCTGCTGCAAACCTTTGCCGATGAAGTCCGAGATGTAGTGAACCATCGAGCGGGTCTCTGGTCGGCCACACACCTCGAGTGCCTTCAGCGCCGCGATGCAGCCGAGTTCAGCACCACCAAATGTCGAGATATGTCCGAAGCCGTCCTCAGTGAGCCACCCAGCGCATCGTTCGCTGACCAGCACTGCCGCGATGGGGTACATGCCACCTGAGATGCCCTTGCCAGTCACCAAGATGTCGGGCTCGATGCCATGCTTGGTGATCCCCCACATTTCACCTGTACGCATCAGCCCGGTTTGCACCTCGTCAGCGATGTACAGCGCGTCGTACTTCTCGCAGAGAGTCTTGACGGCTTCGAGATAACCCGGGTTCGGCAGCGGGAAACCGTAGGTGGCCGGGATGGTCTCCATGATCACCGCGGCGATGTCGCGACCCTTGAGTGCTTCTTCCATCGCCTCGAGATCGTTGAACGGCACGTGCGGGAAGTCCTCCGGCTGATCGGAGAGGAACAACTTGGAGAAGCGGTCATCACCAGTACCCACAGCCAGGCCGGTGTGGCCGTGATAGGCCTTGATGATCGAGAGGATCTTGCGCTTTTGCGTGGTGTGACGCGCGGTCTTGATCGCGATGTCGATCGCCTCGCCACCACCTGAGCCGTAGATAACCTTGGTGAGGTTGGCGGGCGCGCTCTTGATCAGCGCCTCGGCCAGTGCCGTGCGGGCGAGTGAGGGGAAATGGTGATTACCCATGTCGAAGTGCTGCATTGCCACAGTGATCGCCTGCACCATCTCGGGGTTTCGGTGCCCGAGGTTGTAGGTGCCACCGTTGAGGTGCACATCGATCAGTCGCTTGCCCGACACGTCATAGATGAAGTACTCCTCGCGCCGGTCAATGACCAGCGGAACCCCGGCTTCAGACCAGAAACTGGTCTTGCCTGGGTTCCAGTACTCCTTGCTCTTCTCCAACACCTCATCTTTGGAGGCGAACGAGAAGAACCCGTAATCCAGAGCGGTTGCATCGGACATAGAAGGCCTCCCGGTAGGTCGGACAACCGAATCATACCGAATAATCAGACCAATACAAGACCAAATAGCCGGAAGATTCAGATTGTTTGCGCCACTGGCTAGGACCTAGCTATTTCACAGTCAACGCTTTCCACGAGTGGATCTTGGCGCCAAATCCCCACATATCGAAAGGTCTCGTGAGAAATAGAGCGCAGGTGGTTGGTCTAGGTGCTTGATTCGGTCCGCTCGGGGCCGACATAATCCGGACCAACGTGTGAGCAGCGTGTGGTTTGCGCTTTCACTCGGATGGTCCAGATGACGCGCACATGCGACCGAAAGGAAAACCAGACGGATGAGCACTGACGGGGCCATCGCCCTTCCCGGAGACCACCAGCTCACGACTAAGGAGCAAAGCCGGCTCAAAGCAGGCGCTGTCGGCCTCTTCGGAGTGCTGTTCATGGCGCTGGCAAACGCGGCTCCCATCACGGCAATGACCGGCAACGTGCCGATTGCGATCGCGTATGGCAACGGCATCTACGCTCCCGCTGGCTACGTCGTAGCAACGATCGTCTTGACCCTGTTCACCATCGGCTTCGTATCGATGGCCCGCTATATCACCACCACGGGCGCGTTTTACGGCTTCATCAGCCATGGGCTCGGCCAGATCTGGGGCATGGCCGCTGGCTTCCTAGCCACGCTCGCCTATGTCGTATTCGAAGGCTCGCTCGTGGGCATCCTGGCGTACTTCGCCAACGACGCCATCAACACCTGGTTCGGTATTGACGTCAACTGGCTGCTGATCGCGATCATCTTCATCGTTCTAGTCGGTGTGCTCGGCTACTTTGACATCTCCATCGCGGCCAAGCTCCTCGGCTTCTTCCTGGTCTGCGAAGTCATCCTGCTCGCGGCTCTCGCGCTCTCGGTGCTCTTCCACGGCGGTGGCCCTGATGGCCTTATGGCCTCATCGGTCAATCCGCTCAATGCCTTCAACAGCCTTCCCGAAGGTGGCGGTCTTACTCCTCCGGTCATGATCGGTGACCCATCAGCGCCCATCGTCGCCGGTGCTGCGGCGCTTGGCTTGTTCTTCGCCTTCTGGTCCTGGATCGGATTCGAGACCACCGCGGTCTACGGCGAAGAGTCCAAGAACCCACGCAAGATTGTGCCCCAAGCAACGTTGTTCGCGGTCGTGGCACTGGGCTTGTTCTACTCCTTCGTCTCGTGGATGGTGATCGCCGGCAACGGCGCCAACGCCGCAATCGACAAGTCGGCTACCAACTCAATCGCGATGTTCACCGATCTCGCAGCGGCCAACCTCGGTGGAGCATGGGTAGTCAACCTCTATCTGTTCCTCATCGTGTCTGGCTCATTCGCCTGCACACTGGCCTTCCACAATGCGGCGTCGCGCTATCTCTACGCCATCGGCCGCGAGGTGCCGGCGCTCTCTGGAAACCTCGGCGCCACCCACGGCACCCACAAGTCGCCACACGTCGCATCGATCATCCAGACCATCATCACCATCGTGTTGACCATTGGGTTCTACCTGCTCACCCCCGACGGCAGCACCGTGCTGCAGGGTGGCTACATCTTCGAGTACGGCTTGCTGGCCCTGCTTGGGACTCTGGCGATCCTGATCGTCATGGCCATCTGCTCGGTAGCCGTGATCTGGTACTTCTGGGTCAAGAAGGTGCACAAGGGCAACGTGTTCACCACGTTGATCGCACCAGTTGCTGGCTTCTTGGGCATGGTCTACGTGATCTACCTGTTGCTCTCCAACATCACCTTCGCAGGTGGTGGAGCCGCAGGCTCGCTGTTCTTCACGTTGATCCCGGCCATGGTGGTCATCACCTTCGCCCTCGGATTGATCTTTGCATTGTGGCTGAAGGCAAAGCAGCCAGCGACCTATGCCGAGATCGGACGCACCGTCCTGGAAGAAGCGCACGAGCGCGTCTAGTTCCAGCCTGTTCTCCTGCGGGGTGCATCACGTGGTCAACACGTGGTGCACCCCGCAGTCATGAGCACTACCTGATCATCGATACCCAGGCATGATGAAGTCACCACCCGATCACCAACGAAGTGAGAACTCCCCACGATGACCAAGGTATCCACGCTCTTCTGGGCGCCGGTCGCAGCAGAACTCGCGCGAAGTCGAGCACGCACATGATTGGCCGCTTCCGTTTCATGGACGAGCAACCCGTCAATCTCGACGGGTTCGCGATTGAGGACATGACACTGGGTCTGATCGCCTTCGGATCCCACTCCGACCCCTCCCCCTCACTGGTGATCGACGACAACGGAGTGGTGATCGAACTCGACGGCCGAGCTGCAGCAGACTTCGACATCGTCGACTCGTTCATCGCCGCACACGGAATTGACATCGATTCGTCAGCGCAAGCGATGGCCCTTGACGACGTCGAGTTCGCTCGCCTACTCGTCGATGTCAATGTCACACGAGCAGAGATCGTGCGACTCGCCGCAGGCGCGACGCCCGCGAAACTGGCGCAGGTCCTAGCGCTTCTGCGACCAGCCGAACTCGTGATCGCCATGACCAAGATGCGAGCGCGACGCACCCCGAGCAATCAAGCACATGTCACCAACCGGTCAGATGATCCGCTACTTCTCGCAGCAGATGCAGCCACCGCCGCCGCCTTCGGCTTTCGCGAGATCGAGACCACAGTGCCAGTGCTCGGCGATGCACCAAGCAATGCGGTGGCGGTCTCGATCGGCTCTGCAGTGGGCGCCGCAGGCGTGCTTGTGCAGTGCTCGGTCGAGGAAGCTCTTGAACTCGAGCTCGGTATGGCTGGTTTAGTCTCCTATGCCGAAACGGTATCCCTGTATGGCACCGAACAGATCTTCGTCGACGGTGATGACACCCCCTGGTCGAAGGCGTTTCTCACCTCGGCGTACGCAAGCCGTGGCATCAAAATGCGGGTAACCTCCGGCGGCGGCTCCGAAGCATTGATGGGCGCCGCGGAGCACCGTTCGATGTTCTACCTTGAAGCTAGGTGCGTCGCGCTCGCTAGAGCGATGGGGGCGCAAGGCGTGCAGAACGGTGGCATCGACTCAGCCTCCGTTGCCGGCTCGGTTCCCGGTGGAGTGCGCAGCCTCATGGCCGAGAACCTCATGGTGATGGTGCGCAATCTCGAAGCCTGCACAGGCAATGACGCGCTCATGAGCGAATCAGATGTGCGCCGCACCTCACGCACGCACCCGATCTTCATCGCCGGATCGGATTTCGTGTGCAGCGGATTCGGCTCGATTCAGCGCTACGACAACATGTTCGGACCCAGTCAGTGGAACTCCGAGGACATCGACGACTACCTCATCATGCAACGCGACTGGACCGTTGACGGTGGGCTACGAAGCGCGAGTGAGGAACACGTAGCCGCACTGCGTCGACGAGCAGCCGAGGCGGTTCGCGACGTGTATCAGTGGCTCGGGCTCGCCGACTTTGGCCACAGCTGGGTCGAACAGGCCATCGATGCGGCTGGCTCGAAGGACGTTCCCGCCGCAGACCTCATGGTGCCACTCGAGGCGTCACGGATCATCCGCCAGTCGGGCGTGACCATGCTGGACGTGGTCACCGCATTGGACGCCTGCGGCTACACCCTCGAGGCCGGTCGACTCCTCGACATGCTGCATGCACGCGTCAAAGGTGACTACCTACAGACCGCAGCCATCTTCGACGAGGACATGAACGTGCTCTCGCTCGTCACCGATCCCAACGACTATGCCGGCCCTGGTACGGGATACGAAGTGATCGGTGAACGACTCGTCGAGATCAACAACGTCCGTCAACAGCGCTCAGTTGGCCAGTTGCGAGCCGAACAGGCCCAAGGCTTCAGCGCAGCATTGCGCGTGATCGGTCGCGCTGGAATCGGTTCGGACCCAACTGAAGTCACCATCGGCGTTTCGGCCGCAACTGGTCGCCACATCTGGACGACGCTTTCCGGTTTGTCTGTAGTCGACGTCCTCGATGAACTGCTCGCCGGGCTCGAGGAGGAAGGTTGCCGAGGCCGAATTGTGCGAATCAATGACACCGTAGATCTTGGGATGATCGGGCTCTCCGCTGCCCGCCTATCGGGGTCTGGAATCGCGATTGGTCTACAAGCCAAGGGCACGGCGCTCATCCATCGCCGCGACCTTTCGCCACTGGCCAACCTCGAGCTATACAGCGTGGCGCCTACCGTCACAGCAGAGCTGTACCGCGCTCTCGGGTCTAATGCAGCCCGTCACGCTAAGGGGGCTACCCCCGAGCCCGTCCGTAATCCTTACTCCGACATGGCAATCGAGGCACGCTTCCACACCAAGGTGGTATCACTGGTCGCTATTGAGCGCACGTGCCTGGACCCCACACTCGGCCCCGAAGAACTGGAGTTGCAGCGATGACAACTGCCCGATCAGGCCGTGATTCACAGTCGGTCACCCTCGACTCCGTTCGTCTGGGCGAAGTTGGTATTGACGATGTCCGGATTCATCCAGACACACTCGAGTACCAGGCGACCGTGGCTGAGGCGCACGCGAATCCACAGTTGGCAGCCAACCTGCGACGGGCAGCCGAACTGAGCTCGCTAGCCGATGCCGAAGTGATGGCGATCTACGAGGCGCTACGCCCGCGTCGGTCGACTGCCACCGAACTCGAGCAGCTCGCGCAGTCACTGTCCGACCGGGGCGCGATACGCAATGCGGCTCTGATCCGCGAGGCGGCGCAGACCTATGAGCGACGCGGCCTGCTCGCCGATCCGACCACGTGATCGGATTCGAGGCAGCCCCATGATCGTGGCCGGAATCGACATCGGTAACTCCACCACCGAGATCGTCATCGTTGACTCTGCCAGCACTCCCCCACGTCCAATCGCCTGGGACCGAGTGCCCACGCGGGGTCGCAAGGGGTCGGCAGACGCCGCTGCCGCGTCGGCAGTCGTCCTGCGTCGACTAGCACGTCGCGCTGATGTCCTCGTCGAGCGCGTGGTCATCGCACCACAGCATGCAGTCGACAGCTCCACCCTGCTGCTGCCAGACCCGCCCAGAGACACCGGACGGCTGCAGATTCTGGGTGCCGGGCGAAGCACTCCCGCGGGGGTGGGTTTTGGAGTGGGGCGTCCGGTAGCGATCGAGGACGATCCGATCACCGACGGCACTTCGGTGATACTGGTGGCGCGAGACCCACGTGGCTACCGAGTTACCTCCGAGCGCATTCACGTGTGGTTCGAAGCCGGAGCCGACGTCGCGGGCATACTCCTGGCGGGCGATGAGGCCGTACTCGTCTCGAATCGGCTCCCAAGCCGTGTGCCCGTTATTGACCAGGTTGATCCATTGCTGGCGCTCTCCATGATCCTTGTGGCAGTTGAGGTTTCCGGGTCGTCGCTGCGCGAGCTGACTGATCCGGTACGTCTGGCAGCATTGCTCGGTCTCGATCCCGAAGAACACCCCACCGCTGAAATCATCTCCGAACAACTACGCGGACTCCGCGATGCAGCGGTCGCGATATCGCCCCACCGGGTAGTGCTTGCGGCAACCGATCGCACCGGCGGACAGGTGAGTTTCAACGACGGTTCGGCTCGCACCCTGCTCGAGTTCTCGCGAATGCCCGGCCCTGCTCGGTCCGCGCGTTCGATCCGACTACCCGGCTCAGGGTCCGAGCAAGTAATCACCGACTCGTGGGCAGTTGACCTCGACACCGTCACCGACTCTGCGGCCATGCGGCCGCAAGCGGTCGATGGCCGAGCGATCGCTTTGGCCACCCTCACGGAGTATCGCGAGGATTTCATCGACGGTCCGGCCCGTACTCTGGCGGCTCACCTAGCGGTTCAGGTGACCCGAGTAGCCACCGAATCCAGAGCCGCACGAGTGGGGGCACTCACAACCCCCGCGGCTCGCCCTGGGGCCCTCATCCTGGATCTGGGTGGTGGCACGATCGACGTTGCCCCCGCGGACTCTGCGGAGGTAGTCGTCGCCGGTGCCGGCGACCTGCTCACAGCGGCAGTGGCCCACTTGCTCGACATCCCACGGGGAGCGGCCGAGTGGGTCAAGCGTGAACCCAGTGCGCGACTCGACGGCCCGCATGTGCTCGTGGGCGAGGATGGCGTTCGCAGATTCGTCGACGTGCCCGTGCCCTCTGACGCTGTCGGAGCACTCGTTGTGCCGGGGCCGGCGGGGCTGCTGCCCTTCCACAGTCGACTCGCACCTGGCGAATGGCGCATGCTGCGTCAACATCTCAAGCGAGCCGTGATCAGTGACAACGTAAGCCGTGCCGCCACTGATATCGCCACTGACGTCGACGTGCTGCTGGTCGGCGGGCCAGCGGGCGACGTCGAACTCTTGGACATGGTGGTGCGGGCCCTACCCGGTTGCGTACCTGGTCGTGCCGACGTCGCTGGCGAGCTTGGGCACCGGTGGGCTGTTGCATACGGCCTCACCGTGCTAGATCAGCTGGGCGAAAGCTCCGTCATCAGCTAGCTGGCTAACGGGCTGGCAGCTAGGTGCTAGGTGCTAACTGCTACCGCAGACCAGTGCCACGTCGTAACGCATCCTGCACGAGCCGGTCGACCAAGGTCGGGTAGTCGATGCCCGCCTCAGCCCACACACGTGGGTACATCGAGATCGAGGTGAAACCTGGCATTGTGTTGACCTCGTTGATCAACAGGGTGCCGTCGGCGGTGAGGAACCAGTCGCAGCGCGCCAGACCTTCACAGCCCAGTGCCTCAAACGCCCGAATCGACATCAGCCGAACTCGCTCCGCGTCTGCGTCCGAAATCGGGGCTGGCACAAGGAGTTCAGCTGCATCATCGAGGTACTTGGCCTCGAAGTCATAGAACTCATGGTCGCCATGCACGACGATCTCGGCACAAGCGCTGGCCCGCGGTTCGCCGGTGGGATCAACGAGGACTCCGCATTCGATCTCGCGAGCATCAGCAACGCCAGCCTCCACCACAATTCGCGGATCATGCTCACGAGCGGTGCGAATCGCGGAGTCGAGATCCTCGAGGTTCCAGACCTTGGTGATACCCACACTCGAACCCGCACGCGCGGGCTTGACGAACAGCGGCAGGCCCAGGCCCGCTATGCGATCGAGGGACTCGCTTCGCCGAACCTGCCAGTCGCGATCGGTGATCACCACGTAGGGCGCTTGCTCAAGGCCCGCGGTCGCGAACAACGCCTTCATCACGCCCTTGTCCATTGCGGCAGCCGAGGCGAGCACGCCAGAGCCGACGTAGGGCACGCCAGCCATCTCGAGCAAGCCTTGGATCGTGCCGTCCTCGCCATATGGTCCATGCAGGACGGGGAAAACGACGTCGACACCAGCAAGAGTGCGTGGCACGTCGCCTGACTCCTGCACCTGCAGATCACGCCGAGTTGGGTCAGCAGCTAGCAACACAGAAGCACCAGCGGGGTCGACGTTGGGCAACTGGCCGTCGATGATCCTCAGTCGTTCGGGATCTGCTGACTCGAGAACCCAGCGACCATCCTGAGTCAGACCGATCGGCACGACTTCATAGACGGCGGGGTCGAGAGCCTTCATCACTGAACCGGCGGATACACATGAGATCGCGTGTTCGCTTGAGCGCCCGCCAAAGACGACGGCGACACGGATGCGGTCAGTGGAGGACACCGGCTCACCCTATGCCGTTGGGGGCCACAGACAACCCTGTGACCGGTAGCGTCGGCACATGACCTCCTCCGAATATCGAAGCAACTTGGCGCCGGAGTCCGTCGTGGTGGCCGCTGGTCGCCCTTTGGTAGAGCCGGACGCCCCACTCAACGTCCCAGTCGTGCTGTCGTCGACCTTCCACGCCGGTGGCCCGATTGCCTACGCGCGATCGTCAAACCCGTCCTGGGAGGCACTCGAGGAGGTGGTCGGGCAGCTAGAGGGTGGGCGCGCGCTGTCGTTCGCGAGCGGCATGGCCGCGATCTCGAGTGTCCTCGACCTCATCCCTAACGGGGGTGTGATCGTGCTGTCGTCGCACACCTACTCAGGTACCTCGGCGCGCGTGCGCGACCTTGAGGCCGCCGGTCGACTCACCGCACGACTCGTGACAATCGATGATCCCGACGAGGTCGCAGCCGCGTGCGTTGGCGCCGACGTGCTCTGGATCGAGAGCCCCACCAACCCGGCCATGGAGATCTGTGACATTGCCGCCGCAGTTGCTGCGGCGCGCACAAACGGCGTACGTACTGTGTGCGACAACACTTTTGCCACTCCCTTGCTACAGCAGCCACTCGAGCTCGGCGTTGACATCGTGGTGCATTCGGCGACCAAGATGCTTGCCGGTCATTCCGACGTACTCATGGGCATGGCCATCACCAAGAGCGACGCCATCTGGACTCAACTCATGCGCGCCCGCACTCTGCTCGGTGGAATCCCAGGGCCGTTCGAGGCCTTTCTAGCCCTACGGGGAGTGCGCACGCTAGCGCTTCGGCTCGAACGTTCGCAGGCGAACGCAATGGTTCTCGCGGAGCGGCTCGTCGCGCACGCGGCGGTCACACGCGTGCGATACCCAGGGCTGCCTGATGACCGGGGTCATGCGGTGGCGGCACGACAGATGAGCGGATTCGGCTCAGTGTTGGCATTTGAGACAGTCGGCGGAGTGGACGACGCGGAGGCCGTCTGCGACGCAGTTCGGCTCATCACGCATGCAACCAGCCTCGGCGGGGTGGAAACCTTGATTGAGCGTCGACGTCGCTGGCCAGAGGAACGCGCTGACATCCCTGAGAATCTGCTGCGCCTGTCGGTTGGGATCGAAAACGTCGACGACCTCTGGGCCGACCTTGCCGGCGCCCTCGACACCATCACGAACTAGCGCCGAAAGGGCCAGCGCCACAAGGGCTAGCTCCGCAAGGCAATCAGAGCACGCGCTCGCTGTGTTCGACCGTCTCGCTGTCAGGCAGGGTGACCTCAGCTTCGGCCTTGGTGGCGCGACTCATGAACGTGGCCAGCATGTCGGCCGGCTCGAGGCCGTGATGCACAACCCGAACCACCGCCTCGGTGATCGGCATGTCAACACCATGCAGCAGCGCAAGGTCGAGGATCCCCTGGCAACTCTTCACGCCTTCACACGTCTGGACCGTGAGAGCGGTCGCCTCGGCCATGGACAGACCCCGACCGAGGTGCTCACCGAACGTGCGGTTACGTGAGAGTGGCGATTGGCTCGTCGCGACGAGGTCGCCAATACCTGCAAGACCTAGGAAAGTAAGGGGTGAGGCCCCGAGTGCAATACCTAGCCGAGTCATTTCGGCTAGCCCCCGCGTGATCAGTGCCGACTGCGCGTTCTCCCCGAAGTCCATGCCGACAGCCATACCGTTGGCCAGTGCGATGACGTTCTTCACGGCGCCGCCGATCTCGGTACCAATGACGTCGACACTCCAGTACGGCCGGAAGTACGCGGTAGTCGAGACATCGGCCCACCACTCGGCGGTGTCGGGGATTGGTGAAGCGACAGTGGTTGCAGCTGGTTGCCGTTCGGCGATTTCGCGCGCAAGGTTGGGGCCAGACACCACCGCAATGCGATCCAAGGAGATCCCACTTACCTGCGCGATGACCTCGCTCATCCGCAGATTCGTCCCCTGCTCGATGCCTTTGATCACCGAGACCACGAGCGCGCCTGCAGGTAGTTCCCAGGCCGAGAGGTTCTCCCGCAAGGTCTGCGCGGGAACTGCGATCACAACGACATCAGCGTGGACGAGAGCGGCTCGAGGGTCGGCGGAGGCACGAACACTGAGCGGCAGCGCAATCCCTGGGTGGTAATCAGGGTTCTCGTGCTTGACGTTCATCGTGTGCGCGAGTTCAGGATCGCGGCTCCACAAGGTGACCTCGTGTCCGGCATCAGCGAGCACCATCGAGTACGCCGTACCCCACGAGCCGCTGCCCATAACCGTGCAACGCATCAGCCGCTGTTCCCTTCGACATCGCCCTCGGCGGCTCGATGAGCCTCGAGGTCATACCGTTCCACCGGAGCAGTCTGACCCCGGAGCACCTCTAACTGTGCGGTAATTGCGGCCATAAGTCGATCCGTACCCACCTCGAGTAGCCCAGCATCGATCGGGCGACCACGAAGATCATCGAGGTCAACCGGCGGTCCTGCCCTGACCTGCATGACTTTTCGAGGCAATAACCGCAGTTCCCAGTGATATGGGCGGGTCACAAATTGTGGCCCCCATTGAGCGACCGGTATGAGCGGCGCACCCGTCGTAAGAGCGATCCGCACAGCCCCGGTCTTGCCGGTCATCGGCCACATGTCTAGATCGCGGGTGATGGTCCCCTCGGGATAGACGACGACGCATTCCCCCTTGCCCACCGCCTCGATCGCATCGCGAACCGCATTGGCTGCGTCCTCATGATCGCGATACACCGGAATCTGTCCGGCACCCCGAATGATCGAGCCGACGAGCGGCAGGTCGAACACTTGATACTTGCCGAGGAACCTAGGCAGACGACCACTGTCGTAAAGAAAGTGCGCAGCTACCAAGGGGTCGAAGTAACTGAGGTGGTTGACCCCAACCACGATGCCTTCCTGCGTCCCATCCGGACGCACGGTTGCGCGAAGGTTCTGCGCGCCGTGCCAGTCGCGCCGAGTCAGCAGCATGAGCCACGGGCGAAGCAGCAGCACAGCGGTGCAGTAGGACGCGCCCATCCGCTTTCCGCTTGAGACGACCGACATCACACCTCCTGACGCATTGACTTGCCCCTGCCTTGCTGGCCCGCTACCAGGCCAGCTACCAGGCCAGCTACCAGGACCGATCATCCCCCGCCCAGGTGTTACATGCACGGGCCACGACTGATCGTGTCGCCCAGGCGTGGGGTTGGCAACGATCGTGAGACAAGATGTGACCGTGACAAACTCTGGCGATCCTGCGTCCTGGATCATCGTGATGCCGGTCAAACGGCTCGATCGAGCGAAGTCGCGGTTGTCGTCGCGGCCAGCTGGGGAGCGCCGCTCGCTTGCTCACGCATTCGCACTCGACACCCTGGGCGCAGCCCTGCAGTCCCCCTCAGTGCGCGCAGTGGTCATAGTCACCGACGACCTGCTCGTGCGCTCCGATGCCGACGATTGGGGTGTCACCTGGATCGCAGATGAGCCCGACTCTGGACTCAGCGATGCGGTCGCACATGGAGTTCAGTACGTCGAACACGATTCCCCCAATGCCGACATCGCGATCCTCACTTGCGACCTACCTGCGCTTCGGACTGAAGAACTAACTCGTGCCCTGGCTGCAGCTGACTTGGTCCCACGAGGTTTCATCGCTGACGCGTCCGGCTTGGGCACCACCTTGCTCACGGCCCGCGCAGGGATCCGCGTCGATCCGCACTTTGGTCCACGATCATGCGCCGCACACGTTGCCTCCGGAGCCGTCGCCCTCGACTGTGGTCCGGTGCCGGGCCTTCGGCGCGACGTCGACACCGAGGTCGACCTTTGGGATGCTCGACGACTTGGCGTTGGCCCGGAAACGCAGAGCGCGGCCACCCGCGACCGCGACGAGACCGACCGCGGCTGATCAGATGAGCACACGTGAAATTCGGGCAACCGCAAAGGATTTCGACCCAAGCACTCGATCAGGCTCAGTGCTCACCGACGCCGGATACGTCCTCCCCTATGACGCCGCTGCATTCGACGCTGGCGGATTGCGCCTGCTGCGTTCTGGCCAGCGAGTGCGTGTGCGACTACATACCGATGGACCTGTGCAACTAATCACCGCTGTCACACTCGCGACTTTCGCCCTCCCGGACGAGGACTCCGAATAAGACTGATCGCCCCTCGGAGCGCCGACTCGACATGTGAGAAGGGCCGAACCCCAAGGGGTTCGGCCCTTCTACGTGATCAAAGCAAGCGATCAACGCTTGGCAGCAACCTTCTTGGCCGGTGCCTTCTTGGCGACAGCCTTCTTGGCCGGTGCAGCCTTGGCTGGTGCGGCCTTCTTGACAGCGGCCTTCTTCTTGCCGGCCACTGCGCTCTTGAAGTCGGCGCCAGCGCGGAACTTGGGGACCGAGGTCGCCTTGATCTTCACGGTGTCACCGGTCTGTGGGTTACGACCCACGCGCGCCGCACGGTCGGCTTTCTCGAACACACCGAAACCGCTGATCGCGACCTTGTCGCCCTTGGCGACGCTCTTGGTGATTTCGTCGACGATAGCCTCAATGGCCTCGCCAGCGAGCTTCTTGGTTACGTCAAGACGAGCCGCCAGGCGGTCGGTGAGCTCTGCCTTGTTGACGCTTTCAGCCACGATGAATCCTCCGGGAAAATTGCCAGACCCACGTCTGGCTGCATGCGAAATCTAACCTCCACGAAGGCTAATCAACAAATCGGCGCGCCGTTGATTTCGCAACTCTCACAACAACTTCGCGTGTTATTGCTCACGTTGGCACCAATCTCAGCGAACGTCGAACTGCCAGCGCTAGTTGGTGCTAGGCAGCCATGACGGCCGGGTTGCCTCGAACGCCGAGATGGCGTCGGCATGCTTGAGGGTCAGACCAATATCATCAAGGCCCTCGATCAAGCGCCAGGCAATGTAGTCGTCGACCTCGAATGGTGCCGTGATGTCGCCGATGCTCACGGTGCGTGCTGGTAGATCAACAGTGATCTCGGTGCTCGGGTCGGCTCCGACGATGTCCCAAATGCGCTCGATGACGTCCTGCTCGACCAATGCGGTGAGGAGCCCGATCTTGCCGCTGTTGCCTCGGAAGATGTCGGCGAAGCGAGATGAGAGTACGACCTTGAAGCCGTAGTCCTGCAGTGCCCACACTGCATGCTCGCGAGAGGATCCGGTACCGAAGTCCTGGCCGGCAACCAAAACGCTCACACCCGCGTAGGTGGGGTCGTTGAGAATGAAGTTGGGATCCTGACGCCAGGCGGCGAAGAGGGCATCTTCAAAGCCATGACGAGTGATCCGCTTGAGGTACTCGGCCGGGATGATCTGGTCGGTGTCGACGTTGCTGCGCCGAAGCGGCAGGACACGACCGGTGTGCACAGTGAACTTGTCCATGACGAACTCCTTTTCGGTCGCGAATCAGACTGCTGCGGGAAGGTCTGCGGGCGAGGCAAGAGTGCCCATTACCGCTGTGGCTGCTGCAACCTCAGGTGAGACGAGGTGAGTGCGAGAGCCGGGACCTTGACGGCCTTCGAAGTTACGGTTCGAGGTCGAGGCACTGCGTTGACCGGGCGCCACCTTGTCCGCGTTCATCGCCAGACACATCGAGCAGCCGGCGTTGCGCCACTGCACACCTGCAGCGACGAAGACCTTGTCGAGTCCTTCTGCTTCAGCCTCAAGGCGCACCCGCACTGATCCAGGAACAACCAGGGCGGTGACCGACGGTGCCACCGTACGACCTTCGAAGATCGCAGCTGCGGCGCGCAGATCTTCGATTCGACCGTTGGTGCACGAGCCGATGAACACGGTGTCGACCGCGATGTCCTTCATCCGAGTGCCCGCGGTGAGGCCCATGTACTCGAGAGCACGCTCGGCAGAACTGCGATCAGTGGGATCGGTGTAGTCATCGGGCGATGGGACGTTGGCCGACAGCGGCACGCCCTGGCCAGGGTTCGTGCCCCACGTCACAAATGGCGCCAACGTGGTCGCGTCGATGGTGACGACCTTGTCGAAGGCGGCATCGTCGTCGGTGACCAAGGTTCGCCAATAGGTGACCGCGGTGTCCCAATCGTCGCCCGTGGGTGCGTGATCACGACCCTCGAGATAAGCAATCGTGGTGTCGTCGGGGGCGATCAAGCCAGCACGCGCACCGGCCTCGATTGACATGTTGCAGATAGTCATCCGAGCTTCCATCGAAAGCGAACGAATCGCGCTGCCGCGGTACTCGATGACGTAACCCTGTCCGCCGCCGGTGCCGATCTCAGCAATCACAGTCAGGATGAGGTCCTTGGCAGTGACACCTGCTGGCAGTTCGCCAACAACCTCGACTGCCATGGTCTTAAAAGGCTTGAGCGGCAAGGTCTGCGTGGCGAGGACGTGCTCGACTTCACTGGTGCCGATACCGAATGCGAGCGCACCGAAAGCGCCGTGGGTTGCAGTGTGAGAGTCACCGCACACAACTGTCATTCCCGGCTGGGTCAGGCCTAGTTGCGGCCCCACAACGTGAACGATGCCCTGCTCAACGTTGCCAAGTGAATAGATTCGGATGCCGAATTCCTCGGCGTTGTTACGCAGTGCCTGCACCTGCGCGCGCGAGATGGGATCCGATATGGGCTTGTCGATGTCGAAGGTCGGCACATTGTGGTCTTCGGTCGACAGCGTGAGGTCAGGACGACGAACTGCACGGCCGGCCGCGCGAAGACCGTCGAACGCCTGAGGGCTCGTGACCTCATGGGTGAGATGCAGATCGATGTACAGCAGATCGGGTTCGCCTTCGGCACGGTGCACCACGTGCGCGTTCCATACCTTCTCGGCCAATGTCGTTCCCATGGCGCTTCTCCCAGTCGTCGTGGCTCACCGCGTGTGCGCGATGCCGTCCCGGATTTGCCATCTCGCATGGTGAGACGACAGTATCAGTCCATGGACAACTCTAGCGGAGTCGGAGTTCTCGACAAAGCCGCCATCGTCCTGGCCGCTCTCGAGGCCGGGCCGCTAACCCTGGCGGGCCTCGTGGCAGCCACCGGACTCGCACGACCCACCGCACACCGGCTGGCTACCGCCCTCGAACACCACCGCCTCGTGGCACGCGATATGCAGGGCAGGTTCGTCCTGGGCCCACGGCTAGCCGAACTCGCGACCGCCGCAGGAGAGGACCGGCTCCTGGCCGCTGCCGGCCCTGTCCTGGCTGCACTTCGCGACGCAACCGGAGAGTCCTGCCAGCTCTATCGCCGTCAAGGTGAGCAGCGCATCTGCGTCGCCGCCGCCGAACGTCTCACTGGACTCCGCGACACCGTGCCCATCGGAGCGGTCCTCACCATGCACGCCGGATCAGCGGCTCAGATCCTGCTCGCCTGGGAAGAACCCGAGCGCATGCACCGCGGCCTGATGGGTGCGAAGTTCACTGCGACGGCACTGGCCGGTGTACGACGTCGCGGCTGGGCGCAGAGCGTCAGCGAGCGCGAGGTCGGTGTCGCCTCGGTGTCGGCTGCTGTGCGCGGCCCCGGTAACCGAGTGGTGGCCGCAGTGTCCGTAAGCGGACCAGTCGAGCGGCTGGGCCGCTCCCCCGGTCGGATGCACGCGCAGGCCGTAGCCACCGCTGCTGCTCGCCTCACGGAGGCATTGCGACGCAGCGCCAACGCCTGATACGTCTCCTGATCACCCGTCCCGCGTAGATACCTGTCGCTGGCCGACCACTTCAATTTGCCAGCAGCTTGGCGCAGGGTGCGAAGCATCCGGTTCTCGGATCAGATCCCTGTCTACCGACAAACGAAAAGTAGGGCTCCGGGCTCACTCGGTCGGTGGCGCCCCGCGCGTCATCCGCCTCTGCAGCTTGGACTCCAATGCCAACTCTGAAGCCTGAGTGAGATCCGGACGAACTGAACGGCGACTTCGCACGCTTTCAGCCTGTTGAGATACCCACTACGAAGGAACCGGCGGGGGCTCTCAATTCCGGAACATCAGGCGTGAAGGAGCCCGAAACAAGGTCGAGTTGCCCCACCTTGTTCCCAGCGGGCCCACCGAACACGAACACCGAACTGCTCGATCCCGCCGCGATGTCCAGGCCAAAACCGTTCGGCAAGTTGACCGCCGTGGACACTTTGCCGCGGTCCACAGCTAGCACCGTGAGACCGACACCGACGATCTCGTCTCCGCGAGCGATGCTGACTACCGCGTCGTGACTCGCACCGCCCAGGACCCGGTCGTGGAGGTATCCGGTGGGGCTCACGCCCGTGTCCGTGGACGAAGCGACGCTCAACGTGGATCCGTCAAGCAACAGCACTTGAATTGGGTAGGACTGCTGTTGTGCCCGCCAAGCCAGTGCAACGTAAGAGCCGGACGCCGTTCTTGTTGCACCGCCCAGGCTCCCATAACCTGGGCTAGCGGTTGTCTTTCCGGTCATCAGATTGGTCACAGCAGATGCAAGTCCTGTCGAAGTGAACGCGAGGACATCGCCGCTCGGTGTCGGAACAAGCGCGCTGACCTGGCCGGCTGAAACGCCGGTGTAGACCCCCTTGTAGCCAGGGGGAAACCTCCCGCCAACGGGTCTGGCTGAAGCGTTGGCAATGCATACGTCGCAGAAATGCGACCGCCAATGCTTGCCACGACGTTCCCGTAGATCTGGAAGTATCGAACTCCGTCGAGATCAAGGGACGTCAGTGGCGGGCTCGGATCCGAAACCACGTCGACCGGCGCGGTTGAACTGCTCCCTGCGAATGCAACTGACTGTGTAGTCGTGCTGTACCACTCAAGGTGGCCGATGGCCCCAGGTCCTGTCGTGGGTATCAAGCTCGCGTCGGTTCCTTGAGCCACGACCTGATCACTCGCCGGGTCGGACCCTACGGAATGCGCAGATAGGGTGCCATCGCTTGTAGCGACGGCCGCTGGTGTGACGTAGAACTCCGTTGTGGCCGAAGAAGGCGAGGCGGCGATCGAATTAGTGGCGTCAATCTAGCGGACGCCGGGCTCACCTAGGTTTCGGATCCACCACTGCCCGCACATTTACAGTGGACTGTCTCGGCCCGGGTCTAATGCACGCCTCCACTAAACCCGGGGAGAGAAACCCCTCCGCTGGGCCACGCCGGCGGAGAGTAATTCTTCTCGCACCTGGTGCGTTCCTTGCCGATCATGACCCGCGACTAGCTCGACGCACTCCCACCCGTCCTCGCCGTCCCCACCGCCGCCCAAGTCCTCGGCATCGGGCGCTCCCTCGCCCACGACCTCGTCCGCCGCGGCGACTGGCCCACCCCCGTGCTGCACGCCGGGAAGCTGATCAAGATCCCTCGCGAGCCGCTCATCCGCTTGATCGAGGACCCGGGAACGGCCGAAGTTCGAGCGGCCGGCGCATCAGTCGACGCACGGCCGCACTGAGGAGGCGACGACGGTCGATCCCCCGGTCCGCGGAGTGGGAAACCGCGCCGTTTGAACCCGCCAGATGTTGATTTTGACCACATCGTCTGTGGTCAAAATGTGGTCAAGATCGTTCTGCACCAGCACAAAGAGGAAGGCCCAGGTCGCTGACCTGGGCCTTCACTCGTAGCCCCGACGGGATTCGAACCCGCGCTACCGCCTTGAGAGGGCGGCGTGCTAGGCCACTACACAACGGGGCCGTGACACATACTGATTCCACTTAGCGCACTGCGATCGCAGCGCACTATGCAGGCCAGCCTGATCGAGACGGTACCTGAGGCTCACGACCACACTTGCTGCTGACGTGATTTGTTGCCTCTAGCGCGACACGATCCGCTGGGGTACCAGGACTCGAACCTAGACTAACTGAACCAGAATCAGTTGGGCTGCCAATTACCCCATACCCCAATGGCGCCGACCTTTGCGGGTACAGCACCGCCGGGAATCATAGCCGCTGGCAGGACCCCTGCCCAAACCGCGTCTCCAGCGAGGATTGGGCCTGCGCTTTGGCTGCGACCGTCAGGTGGGCAAACCGCTTAGGGCAGAAGCCAATCGGGTCATCGCTCGGTCACGGCCGAGCAATTCGACGGACTCGAACAGCGGCGGTGAGATCCGGCGGCCGGTGACCGCAACACGTACGGCCCCGAAAGCAACCTTGGGCTTGAGCCCTAGGCCCTCAATCAAAGCCGTCCGAAGCGCCTCCTCGATCGACGCGTGGTCAAAAGGTTCGAGGGACGTCAACGACTCAAGCGCTGACGCGAGCACCGGGCGCGCGTCAGCGGTCAGGACCTTGTCGCGATCAGCCGCATCCACCTCGAAGCGTTCCTCAGGGACGAGCAGGAAGCGCAACGACTCCGCCCCTTCGAGCATTGTCTCCATGCGCTCTTGAATAAACGGTGTGGCTGCCAGCACCACAGCCCGCTCGACGTCGGTGGGCTCAGCGAGCAGCACACCGGTTGACACCAGGTACGGCTCGAGTCGCGCTGCCAAATCGTCGACCGAAAGGTGCCGGATCCAGTCGCCATTGATGGCAAGGCATTTCTTGGGATCAAATCTCGCCGGGTTGGGCTGCACGCGAGCGATGTCAAAAAGTTCGGCCATCTGAGCCGGCGAGAAGAACTCGCGGTCGTCACCCGGTGACCAGCCCAGAAGCGCCAGATAGTTGAGCAACCCCTCGGGCACATAGCCCTGCTCGCGATAGAGATTGAGCGAACTCTCCGGATCACGCTTGGACAGTTTCTTGTTGCCCTCACCCATGACGTAGGGCAGGTGACCGAACAGTGGGGTGTTGCCATCGCTGACACCGATGTCGGCAAGCGCCTCATACATGGCAAGTTGCCGGGGGGTGCTCGAGAGCAAGTCCTCACCGCGTAGCACGTGGGTGATACCCATGAGCGCATCGTCAACCGGGTTGACGAGGGTGTAGAGGGGTTCACCGTTGCCACGGACGATCACGAAGTCCGGCAGATGCTCAGCGGCGAAAGAAACTTCACCCCGTACGAGGTCGTTCCAGGTCCACGTGCGGTCGGGCATGCGCAGCCGAAGCACGGGGAGGCGGCCCTCGGCTCGGAAGGCTGCCTTCTCCTCGTCGGTGAGGTCACGATCTGCGTTGTCATAGCCGAGTTTGGGGTCTTGCCCTGCAGCGCGACGCCTAGCCTCCACCTCTTCAGGTGAGCTGAACGACTCGTAGGCCCAGCCCGACTCGAACAGTCGCCGAGCGACGTCAGCGAAGATGTCCATTCGCTGGCTCTGTCGGTAAGGCGCATGTGGGCCACCGACCTCGGGTCCCTCATCCCAATCAAGTCCGAGCCAACGAAGCGCTCCGAGCAGGTCCTCGTAGGACTCTTCAGAATCGCGAGCAGAGTCGGTGTCTTCGATTCGGAAGACGAATGTGCCACCAGTGTGCCGGGCGTACGCCCAGTTGAACAGCGCTGTGCGCACCATCCCAACATGCGGGTTACCCGTGGGCGAGGGGCAAAAGCGAACGCGCACAGGCGATGAGCCGGTCGGTGGGAGTGAACTGGAAGTCGAACTAGTCACGCAAGGCCACCCGATTTGTAAGAGTTCCCAATGATTGGATCGATACCGATACGCGATCGCCCTCGACAATCGGCCCGACACCGGCAGGAGTACCGGTGAGGATGATGTCGCCCGGCAGCAACGTCATCACGTTGCTGATCCAGACCACGAGTTCGGCTACGCCACGCACCATCTGCGAGGTTCGTCCACGCTGACGGATCTCGCCATTGACCGAGCAAGTGATCGCAAGATCTGCCGGATCGACGTCAGTATCGATCCAAGGTCCGAGCGGGCAGAAAGTATCAAAGCCCTTTGCTCTGCCCCACTGCCCATCGATCTTTTGCAGATCCCGAGCACTTACATCATTGGCACAGGTGTAGCCGAGCACAACATCCTCGACCCTGTTGTGAGGCACCTCTCGGCACAGGCGACCGATGACAATCGCGAGTTCGGCCTCGTGCTCGACGCGCTCGCTCTGGGGCGGTAGATCAATGCGATCACCAGGTCCCACAACCGAGGTCGATGGCTTGAGAAAGATCATCGGCTCAGTCGGGACGTCGTTGCCCATCTCGGCAGCGTGCTCGGCGTAGTTGCGACCAACAGCGATGATCTTGCTCGGCAAGATCGGTGCAAGCAGGCGGACAGTGGAATAGGGCAACGCGGGACCGGAGGCCACGATCGGGCCAAATGGGTGCCCAGTGATGGGAGTGACGATGGTTTCAGAGGTTGGCGATCCATCGGAGTCGACGTCATCGACAACTCCGAATCCCACGATTCCATCAGGGCCGGCAAATCGGGCTATGCGCACGACCCTGAGCCTAGTTGCTCAGGATGACGCGTCGTCAGCGGTGGCACGGCCAGCCTTCAGCAGGCCGAATGCGACCGCATCCTCCAATGCCAACCAGGACGCCGCGATCACGTTCTCATGAACCCCAACCGTGGTCCATTCGTCGACACCGTTCGTCGTGCCGATCAGTACTCGCGTGACTGCATCAGTACCACTGCCGCCGTCGAGAATGCGGACCTTGTAGTCGACGAGTTCAAGATCGATCAGTTCAGGGAACGCCGAAGTCAGCCCGGCACGCAATGCGTTATCAAGGGCGTTCACTGGCCCGTTGCCCTCACCAGTCGAAATGATGCGCTCTCCGTTGGCACGCACCTTCACGGTGGCCTCACTGAGCACCTGGCCATCTGGCAGTTGCTCGACGATCGTGCGCCACGACTCGACCACGAAGTGTCGACGTCGCTCACCGGCGATCTCATCGCGCAACAACAGTTCGAAGGACGCATCCGCAGCCTCGAACGTCCAGCCTGAACTCTCCAAGGCCTTCACTCGATCGACGACTCGGCCAAGGACAGCAGCGTCACCAGAAACGTCAATGCCCAACTCACGGCCCTTGAGCTCGATCGACGCGCGTCCAGCCATCTCGGTGACCAACACTCGCATGTCATTGCCGACGAGGACCGGATCCATGTGGTTGTACAAATCCGCATTGACCTTGAGTGCACTGGCATGTAGGCCGGCCTTGTGAGCGAAAGCAGACACCCCGACGAATGGCTGGTGCGTGTCTGGCGGCAGGTTCGCGATGTCGGCGAGTGCGTGAGACACACGCACCATCTCGCGCAACTTGCCATCGGGCAGCACACTCATGCCCATCTTCATTTCAAGGTTGCCCACGACCGCGAACAAATCGGCATTGCCAGTGCGCTCGCCGTAGCCATTTGCGGTGCACTGAGCGTGGCTCGCGCCGGCCTCGATCGCGGCGATCGTATTGGCGATCGCACAACCTGTGTCGTCCTGACAGTGGATGCCGAGGCGAACCCCGGAGCGGGCCAATACATCAGCGACAATGGCCCCGATGCGGCTCGGCAGCATCCCGCCGTTGGTGTCGCACAGAACACCTACCGACGCACCGGCCTCGAAGGCAGTGACGAGCAATTTGACCCCGTAGTCGGAGTCGTTGACGTAACCGTCGAAGAAGTGCTCGCAATCAATGAAAACCTGACGGCCCTCACCGACGAGGTAGGCGACTGTGTCGCGGACCATCGCAAGGTTCTCCTCAGGGGTCGTGCGCAACGCCTCAGCCACGTGTCGTACGTCGGACTTCGCGACCAAGGTGATGGCGGGGGTCGAAGCGTCGAGAAGCGCGCGCACCTGCGCGTCTTGTCGAACGTCCACTCCCGCCTTCCGCGTGGCTCCGAACGCAACGAGTTGTGCGTTGACGAGAGTCAACTCGGTGCGCGCGCGCTCGAAGAATTCAGTGTCCTTGGGCAACGCTCCCGGCCAACCACCTTCAATGAAGCCGACCCCGAACTCATCGAGAAGCCGCGCGACCGCCAGCTTGTCGTTGACGGAGTAGGAAATCCCTTCCCGCTGGGCGCCATCGCGCAGAGTCGTGTCGTAGACATGGAAGTCGTCGGAGATTGCCATGGGAATTTCCTTCACGATGGTCGGACACGGACAAACAAAAAACCCCCCGCATGGGTGCGAGAGGCTGCGCGTCGGCGACGGGAGTCGCAGACGCGCTAGGTAATGATTGACGATACGAACATGTGGTCAGGATGCCACGGCGTAGGGCAAGAGCGGTAGTCAGGGTGCACCTCGAGAGATGTCGGGTCACAAATCGCCGCGTAAACTGACTCTCATGGAGGCGGATTCGGGAGCAGAGGTGTTGGGTGAGACTCCGTCACCGCAACCACCTACTGAGGTCCCCGTGCAGTGGCACCCCGCGTCGCCTGAGCACCACAAGCACGCAGCTCCTCCACCGGCCAGGTCTCGGTCGCAACTCGCAGTCATAGCCGTCGCCCTAGGGCTCACTCTCGCTGCGGTGACCGGTGGAGCCGCCTGGGGCGCGATCGCGTGGATGCACCGCGGTACATCTGCACCAAGTGCGGCCATCGCAGCTGGCGCTCCGACTGCAGGCACTGGCACTACACAGGCGGACGTCGTTCCCAGTTTGAGCGTCTATCCCGAGGCCCTGCCGGCCGCGAAACCGACTCTGCTGCTTGGGGATTCACTCGCACTCGATGTATACCCATGGCTGGCTGATCTGCTCCCCGACCGCTACGTCTCCTACGAAGCCAAAGTCGGTCGAACCACGTCGGGCACTGCGGCTGCACTAGCCAAGCTGACCGACCTCCCGCCTGTAGTGATCGTGAGCTCAGGAACCAACGACCCCAGCGCCAGCGCACTTGAAGCAGCAGCTAGCCAGATCCTCACCCAGCTTGGTGCCGATCGCTGCATAGTGTGGTTCGACGTCGCCCGTCCTGACAGCGCATACGCACCTGCCGCTGAACTCAACGCTGCACTTGCCCGCGTGATCTCGGGGCGAACGAACGTCCACATATTCGAGTGGAGCGCCATGGCTGCCGGCCATCCAGAATGGTTCGGCAGTGACGGCATACACCCGAACCAGGACGGCACCAAGGCTCGAGCGCAAGCGATGGCAGCGGCATCGCTTGCCTGTTCCCCGCTAGATCCCGCGGCGCCAGTCGCCAAGAAGCAGATCCTGCCCATGTCGATGTTCTGGGGCCCAGTGAGCCCCCACCCGGTAACAACCGGAGGTGGTGCTTCGACATCGGCGCAACCGAGCAGTGGGACGTCGGGGACGCCGGTACCGAGCGCAAACTCCGCCACACCGACGAGCCCACTCGCGCCTTCGCCAACTGCGAGCGACCCGGCGCCCACCGGCGCGCCATCGACTGCGCCACCACCGACCCCGTCACCGAGCGCAAGTTCATCCGGACCAGACGTGCCAATCGCCTAGTGGCGCAAGCAGGGACAGAGCCTCAGGGACAGAGCCTCAGAGACAGAGCCGCAGGGACAGAGCCTAAGGGACAGAGCCTCAGGGCGCAGTGACGATAGTGCGCAGCCAACCATGGGTATCGGCGGTGCGGCCGGTTTGGATGTCGAGTAAAGCCTCGCGTAGGCGCATCGTGATCGGGCCTGGCTCGCCATCTCCGACTGTCCAGGAGTGATGGGCGCTCTTGACTATGCCCACTGGGGTTATCACCGCGGCAGTGCCGCACGCGAAGACCTCAGTGATCTCGCCCGACTCATTACCAAGACGCCAATCCTCACGCGAGATGCGCTCCTCTGAGGAGGCATAGCCGAGGTCGTTCGACACCGTGAGCAAGGAGTCCCGAGTGATGCCTGCGAGAAGTGATCCGGTGAGCTCGGGGGTGACCAGACGAGCGGAATCCCCTGAGCCGTATACGAAGTACAGGTTCATGCCGCCCATCTCCTCGACGTAGTGGCGGCGGCCGGCATCGAGCCACACCACTTGGTCGCAGCCGTGGGCGGCAGCCGATGCCTGCGCTAGGAGGGACGCGGCGTAGTTGCCCGCGCACTTTGCTTCGCCGGTGCCGCCAACGGCTGCACGCACGAATTCGTTCGAGAGCCACACCGACACAGGGCGAACCCCGCGCGGGAAGTAGGCACCGGCCGGCGAGGCGATCAGCATGAACAGGTACTTGTTGGCCGGACGGACGCCAAGGCCCACCTCAGTCGCGAACATGAACGGTCGCAAGTACAACGAGTTGCTCGGGTCCATCGGCACGTATGCCTGATCGGTCTCGATAAGCGCCGCAATCGCGCCCAGGAACAACTCCTCCGGAAGAGGAGGCATCGCTAGCCGGGCTGCAGATCGGTTGAAGCGGGCCGAGTTCTGCTCAGACCGGAATGTGGCAATGGAGCCATCAGGTTGGCGGTAGGCCTTGAGGCCTTCGAAAATCGACTGTCCGTAATGAATGAAGTTAGTCGCCGGGTCCATGCTGATCGGGCCGTATGGGATCAGTTTGGCGTCGTGCCAGCCAAGTTCTTCGGTCCATTCGATCGTGACCATGTTGTCGGTGAAAACACGTCCGAAGCCTGGATTCTCCAGTACCTCAGCGATCTGCGAAGGCGTACGTGGGTTCAGATTCGGCATGTGTTCGATGGTCATGGTGGACATGGGCTGAACTTACCTTCCAGGGGAGGTCCGGTGCGAGACCTGTCGGCCCCGACCTTGCACGTGTTGGCTGGCGTCAGCCGGCAACGCGTGCGGCAAGAGCATCGCCAATTTCCGGGGTGGATCGCACCGACGTGCCGCGCTCGAGCAGATCGGCCGCGACCGCAGCCTCCACCTCTGCAGCAGCATCAGTCTCACCCAGGTGATCGAGCAGCAGAGCCACCGACATCACCGTGGCTGTTGGGTCAGCCTTGGCCTGGCCGGCGATATCTGGCGCGGAGCCATGCACGGGCTCGAACATGCTGGGGTTGGTGCGGCTCTCATCGATATTGCCACTCGCGGCAAGGCCGATTCCGCCCGCGATCGCTGCGCCGATGTCGGTAATGATGTCGCCGAAGAGGTTATCGGTGACAACAACGTCGAAGCGCTCAGGCGAGGTGATGAAGAACATGCAGGCCGCGTCAACGTGGCAGTAGTCCGTCTCAACGTTGGGGAACTCCGCGGCGACGTCATTGAACGTGCGCTGCCACAAGCCACCCGAGTGCACGAGCACATTGGTCTTGTGCACGAGAGTGACCTTGTTGCGACGTCGGCTCGCCCGTCTGAAGGCGTCACGGATGATGCGCTCGACTCCGTGACGGGTGTTGATGCTCTCTTCGGTCGCGATCTCTTGAGCAGTGCCACGTCGAAGGTAACCACCGGCGCCGGCGTAGGGGCCCTCAGTGCCTTCACGACAGACGACCATGTCGATGTGCTCGGGGCCTTTCCCTGCCAGCGCGGTCGCCACGCCGGGGTAGAGCTTCACCGGGCGCAGGTTGACGTGGTGATCTAGTTCGAAGCGCACCCGGAGCAGGAGTCCTCGTTCGAGTACGCCCGGCGGCACGCTGGGATCGCCAACTGCGCCAAGCAAAATCGCGTCGGTGCCACTGATCTCGGCGAGTACCGACTCGGGCAGGATCTCACCCGTGGCGTTGTATCGACGGGCACCTAAGTCGTACTCGGCGCGATCGAAGGTGAGGTCGTGTCGGGCGGCAACAGCATCGAGAACTTTGAGGCCTTCATGAACGACCTCAGTACCGATGCCATCACCGGGGATCACGGCTAGGCGATACTGCTTTGACATGCGCGAAAGAGTACGCCGCGTTCCATCATGTGACATCGACGTCCCACGATTCGAGACGCTGCGGCGTCCCCTGACGACGGAAGCCGCATTCCGCTGGTACCGTGGTCTCGATGACTCACGTGGCGCTCCTCCTTAGCGGCCGCAGCGGGGCCTAGAGACCGGCCTCCTCGCTGCGGAGTGCTGGCGTGCCGGTCGATCGACATCCGATCCCGGGCCCTCAGGGGCCGCCATCCTGAGCGAGGACACAGTGACCAGCACCGAAGGCAATACCAGCGATTCATCCCAGTACGTCATACGCACCGCCCAGAAGCCATCACCCATGGCCTGGCCGCGATACTCCCCCTTCACCCCCATCGCCCTTCCTGATCGCACATGGCCCGAGCGGGTCATCACTGCCGCGCCACGCTGGTGTGCGGTCGATCTGCGCGATGGCAACCAAGCGCTCATCGATCCGATGACCCCGGCCCGCAAGATGCGGATGTTCAAACTCCTCGTCGACATGGGCTACAAGGAGATCGAGGTCGGCTTCCCGTCAGCCAGCCAGACCGACTTCGACTTCGTGCGCCAACTCATCGAGGGCGAGCACATACCTGACGACGTCGTCATCCAAGTGCTCACTCAGGCGCGGGAGCACTTGATCGAGCGAACCTACGAGTCGATTGTCGGCGCGCCACAAGCGATCGTGCACCTGTACAACTCGACCTCGACCTTGCAGCGACGAGTGGTGTTCGGGCTCGACCGCGACGGCATCAAGGACATCGCCACGCACGGCGCCGAACTGTGCCTAAAGTACGCCGAGAACCTGATCGGAACCGAGGTGTACTTCGAGTACTCCCCTGAATCATTCACCGGTACCGAGCTTGAGTTCGCGGTCGAAGTATGCGACGCAGTTTTCGACATCTGGCAGCCCACGCCAGATCGCAAATCAATCGTCAACCTGCCAGCAACCGTTGAGATGGCCACACCGAACGTCTACGCCGACTCCATCGAGTGGATGCACCGCAACCTGGCCCGACGCGATTCACTCGTACTGTCGCTGCACCCCCACAACGACCGCGGTACCGCTGTGGCCGCAGCCGAACTCGGCTACCTGGCTGGAGCCGATCGCATCGAGGGCTGCCTGTTCGGAAACGGTGAGCGCACTGGCAACGTCTGCCTGGTCACTCTGGGCATGAACCTGTTCAGCCAGGGCATCGACCCGCAGATCGACTTCCGCGACATCGATGACATCCGCCGCACCGTCGAGTACTGCAACCAACTGCCGGTACACGAGCGCCATCCCTACGGTGGCGACCTTGTCTACACCGCGTTCTCGGGATCACACCAAGACGCCATCAACAAGGGTCTGGCAGCGATGGCGCGCGACGCCGAAGCGGAGGGCGTCGAGATCGACGATCTCCGCTGGGAAGTGCCTTATCTGCCCATCGATCCCAAGGATGTCGGGCGCACGTACGAGGCAGTGATTCGAGTGAACTCGCAGTCAGGTAAGGGCGGTGTCGCCTACATCATGAAGAGCGAGCACAAGCTCGAGCTACCCCGTCGGCTCCAGATCGAGTTCTCGCAGGTTGTTCAGCGAGTTGCAGATACCGAGGGTGGCGAGGTTTCTCCGACAGCGATGTGGGACTACTTCACCGACGAGTATCTGCCAAATCCCGCGTCACCATGGGGCCGCTTCGCACTTCGTTCAATAGCACAAGATTCCACCGTCGACGGCGAAACCAACGTGCGTGTGGTGATCACCGATCGCGGTCAAGAAGTCGCCCTAACCGGTAGTGGCAACGGTCCGATCGCAGCGTTCTGCGCGGCCATGTCATCGCATGGTGTCGACGTTCGCGTCCTTGACTATCACGAGCATGCGATGTCTGCAGGAGGCGACGCCGTGGCAGCCGCCTATCTCGAATGCGCGGTCGACGGACGGATCCTGTGGGGTGTAGGCATTGACCCTTCGATCGTCACATCATCGCTCAAAGCCGTTGTCAGCGCCGTGAATCGAGCCGAGCGCGACAGCGCGATCGAGGACTAGTAACACGCAACAAATCGAGGCTCCCGAAGTAAATTCGGGAGCCTCGATTTGCGTTTAGGTACTCAGAGGTCGAGATCGACCGATCGCGCTGAGATCGCACCAATCGCTGCTTTGACCTCGGCGAGAACCTCATGCGGAATCTCGGAGTCGACGGTGAGAGCGATGAGCGCCTCACCTCCAACCTCGTTGCGGCTCACCTGCATGCCGCCAATGTTGATGCCAGCGTCTCCGAAGATGCGCCCAGCGATACCGACCACACCGAGGCGATCGGCGTAGCGGACGAACGCCAGGTGCTCACTCATCGGGACGTCAATGCCGAAGCCGTCGACCTCGACTAGTTTTTGTAGGTTGCGCGGGCCCATAACGGTGCCGCCGACTACCACCGTATGACCGTCGGACAAGGTCAGGTTGATCCGCACGAGGTTACGCCAGTTTGGACTCTCAGTGGACGTTGTCAGCGAGACTGCGATGCCGCGTTCAGCCGCCAAGATCGGAGCGTTGACGTAGGAGACCGGATCATCGACGAGAACCGCGAAGACACCCTTGAGCGCCGAGAGTTCCAGGATTCGAACGTCATGCTCAGCGACTTGACCGAGCACCTCGACCTCAATCGCTTCGAGTGCTGCGGTCGCGAGCGAGCCAGCAACCCGACCGAGGTTCTCGGCCAACGCGATGCCTGGCCGAACCGCCTCATCGATCGGGCCACCCTCGACGTTGACAGCATCAGGTACGAGTTCTCCGGCCAGCGCCAAACGGACTGAACGCGCAACGGCGATGCCCGCCTTTTCTTGCGCCTCATCGGTGGATGCACCGAGGTGGGGCGTTGCAACTACGGAATCGAACTCGAAGAGAGGTGAGTCGGTGCAGGGCTCAGTGGAGTAGACGTCGAGGCCCGCGCCAGCGACCCGGCCCTCCTTGAGCGCTGAATAGAGCGCGCCCTCGTCAACGATGCCGCCGCGAGCCGCATTGATGATGCGAACGGTCGGCTTGACCTTGTGCAGCGCGTCTTCGCCGATCAAGCCGACAGTGTCAGGGGTCTTGGGCAAGTGAACGGTGATGAAGTCAGACTCGGCGAGGAGCTCGTCCAGGCTCACCATGCGAATGCCCGCTTGCGCGGCGCGAGCCGGCTGAACGTAGGGATCGTAAGCAATCATCTTCATGCCGAACGCCGCAAGCCGCTGCGAGACAAGCATTCCGATGCGTCCAAGACCCACGATGCCGACGGTCTTGTCGACAAGTTCAACGCCGCTGTACTTCGACCGCTTCCACTGACCGGCCTTGAGTGAGGCACTGGCCGGGGCGATGTTGCGAGCGGATGCGAGCAGCAAGCCCACAGCGAGTTCAGCCGCTGAAGTGATGTTGGACGTAGGGGCGTTGACGACCATGACACCAGCTTTGGTGGCCGCCTTTACATCGACGTTGTCGAGGCCCACTCCTGCGCGCGCCACAACCTTGAGGCGCTTCGCCGCGTCGATTACCTCAACGTCGACCTTGGTTGCCGACCGTACGAGGAGGGCATCGGCATCAACGATGGCCGCGAGGAGTTCGGCGCGGTTCTCACCGTCGCACTGGCGGATGTCGAAGTCGGGGCCTAGCGCGCTAACGGTGGCGGGCGATAGTTCTTCGGCAATCAGGACGATTGGCCTTGTCACGGTGTGCACCTCGGAGGCGGGGTCGCGGGTGGGTGGTCAAAGTCGTTGGGCGAATTCTAACGAGAGGCTTGTGCACGCCTTCACTAGGTCCACATGGTGGAACAGAACGCGATGGGGTCCCCTGCCTTCCCAGCAGAGACGTCGGATCGGCCTTCGGGTTTGGGGCGCTTTGGCGCCGCAAACCCGAAATAACAAGGTGCCCCAGGCTGCGCCTAGCGCAGCCTGGGGCACCTTGATGGTGAAAAAACGCGGGTTAGCGGGTGGCGGTGCCTTCTACGTAGTCGTCGTCGCTCTTCTTGACCCAGGCCATCATGGCGCGAAGGTCGCGACCGACACCCTCGATGGGGTGCTGCTCGCCTTTGGCGCGCAGTGCCTTGAACTCCGGAGCGCCGGCGTCCTGATCATCGATGAAGCGTTGAGCGAACTTACCGCTCTGCACGTCGGCGAGAACAGCCTTCATGTTCTCCTTCACGCTCGGGTCAATGACACGCGGACCCGACACGTAGTCGCCGTATTCAGCGGTGTCGGAGACCGACCAGCGCTGCTTGGCGATGCCACCTTCGTACATGAGGTCAACGATGAGCTTGAGCTCATGCAGGCACTCGAAGTAAGCGACCTCGGGCTGGTACCCAGCCTCGGTGAGCACCTCGAAGCCGTACTGCACCAACTGCGACGCGCCGCCGCAGAGCACGGCCTGCTCGCCGAACAAGTCAGTCTCGGTCTCTTCGGTGAACGTGGTCTTGATACCACCAGCACGCAGACCGCCGATGCCCTTGGCGTACGAGAGCGCAAGCTCCCATGCGCCGCCCGTGGCATCCTGCTCGACCGCGACGATCACCGGAACACCACGGCCAGCCGCGTACTCGCGACGGACGAGGTGGCCTGGGCCCTTGGGAGCGACCATGATCACGTCGACATCGGCCGGAGGCACGATGTAACCGAATCGGATGTTGAAGCCGTGCCCGAAGACCAGAGCCTTGCCAGCAGTCAGGTTGGGCTCGACCGACTCCTTGTACAGGTGACGCTGCTTGTGGTCGGGGGCGAGGATGACGATGACATCAGCCTCGGCGCACGCCTCGCCCGGCGTGAGAACGCGCAGGCCCTCGGCCTCAGCCTTGGGACGGGAGGCACTGCCCTCAAGCAGGCCGACTCGCACGTCAATACCGGAATCACGCAGGTTCAACGCATGGGCGTGACCCTGGCTTCCGTACCCGAGGACCGCGACCTTGCGGCCAGCGATGAGCGAGAGATCGGCGTCGTCGTCGTAGAAAAGCTGTGCCACGGTGGCGCTCCTAGCGAATCGGGGTGTGTTCGAAGTCTGACAGGGACGAAATCGAGAGTGTTGATCGGGTGGGGTCAGGTCGGACGGTCGCCTGAACGGACGCTGCGGTCAGAGATCGAACGAGAGCCGCGACCGATTGCTACTAGGCCTGACTGCACAAGTTCCTTGATGCCGAATGGTTCAAGGATGCGAAGGAAGGCTTCCAGCTTGTCACGGCTTCCGGTGGCCTCGATGGTGACCGAATCGGTGGCCACATCAACCACTTTGGCGCGGAACAACTGCACCGTTTCAAGGACATGCGAACGAGTGTCGAGATCGGCCTTGACCTTGACGAGCAGCAACTCACGCTGCACGGCCTCCGGATCGAGTTCCACGATCTTGAGGACGTTGATCAGTTTGTTCAGCTGCTTGGTGACCTGCTCGAGGGGCAACTCGTCAGCGTTGACCACGATGGTCATGCGCGACACGCCCTCGTTCTCAGTCGGACCCACCGCGAGTGACTCGATGTTGAAGCCACGGCGGGAGAACAGGGCCGAGATTCTGGCTAGCACGCCTGGTTGGTCTTCCACCAGAACGGACAGTGTGTGACGAGTCATCGGTTATTCCTCACGATCCCAAGAGGGGGCAAGGTCGCGGGCGACCTTGATGTCGTCGTTACTCGTGCCAGCGGCGACCATCGGCCACACCATGGCGTCCTTGTGCACGACGAAGTCGACAACCACAGGTGCGTCGTTGAGTGACATCGCCTTTTCGATCGTTGCATCCACCTGATCTGGTGACTCGCAGCGCAAGCCGTGGCAACCATATGCGTCAGCAAGCTTTACGAAGTCCGGGATTCGGTGTGAATGCAAGTCAGTGTTGGAGTATCGCGATTCATAGAACAGGGTCTGCCACTGTCGGACCATGCCCAACGAGGAGTTGTTGATAATCGCGACCTTGATCGGGATCTCATTGATCGCGCAGGTAACGAGTTCCTGATTCGTCATCTGGAAGCAGCCATCACCATCGACTGCCCACACCGTTTTGTCAGGGCAGCCAACTTTGGCCCCCATCGCCGCGGGCACGGCATAGCCCATAGTCCCTGCGCCACCTGAGTTGAGCCAGGTGCCAGGGATTTCATACTTGATGAACTGCGCGGCCCACATCTGATGCTGACCGACACCAGCCGCGTAGATCGCCTCCGGGCCTGCGATGAGGCCGAGCCGTTCGATCACGAACTGCGGTGACAAAGTGCCATCGGCTGGGAGGTCGTAGCCAAGTGGATAGGTGGACTTCATGTGGGCGAGCAGATCTGCCCAGGCCGCGTAGTCGCCGAAGTTGCCAGAGTCGTGCTCGGCCTGGATCGCGATGATGAGATCGTTGATTACCTCTTTGGCATCGCCAACGATTGGCACATCGGCAACGCGGTTCTTCGAAATCTCAGCAGGGTCGATGTCAGCGTGGATGATCTTCGCGCCCGGCGCGAACGTGTCGAGGCGTCCTGTGACTCGGTCATCAAAACGAGCGCCGAGTGTGATCAGCAGGTCGCTCTTCTGCAGAGCCCCCACCGCCGACACAGATCCGTGCATGCCAGGCATACCCATGTGCAGTGGGTGACTGTCGGGGAAGGCGCCTCGAGCCATCAGCGTGGTGACCACCGGAATTCCGGTGAGCTCGGCCAGGCGCAGCAACTCAAGGTTGGCGTGCGACTTGATGATGCCGCCGCCCGCATACAACACCGGACGCTTGGCCTCAACGATCATGCGGGCCGCTTCACGGACCTGCTTGGCATGCGGGCGAGTGACCGGGCGGTAGCCAGGCAGATCTATCTCGGTCGGCCACGTGAAGTCGGTCATCGCCTGCAAGGCGTCTTTGGCGATATCGACCAGCACCGGGCCGGGTCGACCGGTGCCAGCGATGTGGAACGCCTCGGCGATGGCCCGCGGGATGTCCTCGGCGTGGGTGATGAGGAAGTTGTGCTTCGTGATGGGCATCGTGATGCCACGGATGTCGGCTTCCTGGAAGGCATCGGTTCCGATCGCCTTGCTCGGCACCTGTCCAGTGATCGCAACTATCGGCACAGAATCCATGTACGCATCTGCGATGGGAGTCACCAAGTTGGTCGCGCCCGGCCCTGACGTGGCCATGCACACACCAACACGACCGGTCGCCTGCGCGTAACCCTCGGCCGCGTGGCCGGCGCCCTGCTCGTGGCGAACCAAGATGTGGCGCACCTTCTCGGAGTCCATCAGCGGGTCGTATGCGGGCAGAATCGCACCGCCCGGGATACCGAAGACGACCTCGACGCCCGCGTGCTCCAACGAGCGAACAAGGCTCTGGGCACCGGTGATCTTGTCGGTCATGGCTGGTTCCTCTTTTGGGCTGTCGGGACAGTCGGACTAGGTCGAGCGGCTTACCGGGTAGAACTGATGGCCAGGTACTGCGGATAGTACGGGTTGGGCAATGAAAAACCCCTCGGCCCGTTGAGGCTTCGAGGGGTGGCGCACAGGCGACGAGGGTTCGTCAGGCTGCGCGCCCACGAACTACAACTACCAATGCTTTGTACACGTGACTACGGTCGCGCCGGTCAGCCGCTGTGTCAAGTGGTGACACAGCAGATCTCAAGATCCGAGACGACAACTCACCATCGTCTGGCGTAGTGGCGCGACTGCAAGAAGGCGTACCGAAGTCACGGAGGTTCGGCACACAAAGCGGTCCTTAGTCGCAGACAGCACCGTAACGAGCCGAGCCCACGAGCTTGGCGTACTTATAGAGGACACCTCGCATGTACTTCGGAGCAGGCGCGACCCAACCTTCGCGCCGCGCTTCCATCTCCGCCTCGTCGACTAATAGGTCAAGAGTGCGCAGCCCGACGTCGAGCCTGATGCGGTCACCATCGCGGACGAAAGCGATGGGTCCACCATCGGCGGCTTCGGGTGCAACGTGTCCGACGCATAGGCCGGTGGTTCCACCGGAGAAACGACCATCGGTGAGAAGCAAGACGTCCTTACCAAGACCGGCACCCTTGATGGCGCCGGTGACCGCGAGCATCTCACGCATACCTGGACCGCCCTTGGGCCCTTCGTATCGAATGACCATGACGTCGTGCTTGTTTAGCGTGCCGTCCGCGACCGCCTTCATCGCCGCGGCCTCACCTTCGAAGACACGCGCGTTGCCTTCGAATACATCAGCATCGAAGCCGGCCGTCTTCACGACCGCGCCATCTGGTGCCAGCGAACCGTGCAGGATCGAGAGCCCGCCAGTGGTGTGGATCGGGTTGCTGAGGGCTCGCAAGATCTTGCCGTCGGGATCGGGCGGGTTGATGGCGGCCAGGTTCTCGGCCATCGTCTTTCCGGTGACGGTGAGGCAGTCGCCATGGAGTAGCCCTGCGTCGAGAAGCGCCTTCATGACGACAGGTACGCCACCGATGCGGTCGACGTCGCTCATGACGTACTGCCCGAACGGCTTCACGTTGGCGAGGTGCGGCACGCGATCGGCGATGCGATTGAAGTCTTCGATCTCCAGTTCGACGTGAGCCTCGTGTGCAATGGCCAGAAGGTGTAGGACCGCATTGGTTGAACCACCGAGAGCCACCACGACAGCAATCGCGTTCTCGAGCGACTTGCGAGTGATGATGTCGCGCGTGGTAATCCCTTGGCGCAGTAGCTCAACAACGGCCTCGCCGGACCTGCGAGCGTAGCCGTCACGACGACGGTCCACCGCGGGCGGTGCCGCCGAACCAGGCAGTGACATTCCCATGGCCTCCGCCGCCGAAGCCATGGTGTTAGCGGTGAACATACCGCCGCAGGCGCCTTCCCCCGGGCAGATGGCTCGCTCGATCTCGTCAACCTCGGCGCGAGTGATCAAGCCGCGGGCACACGCGCCCACAGCCTCGAACGCATCGATGATGGTGACGTCCTTGTCGCCCACGCGTCCGGGCAAGATCGATCCGGCATACATGAACACTGCCGCGATATCGAGCCGAGCGGCGGCCATGAGCATCGCCGGCTCTGACTTATCGCAGCCTGCGAGAAGCACGCCACCGTCAAGGCGCTCAGCCTCGAACACTGTCTCCACGGAGTCGGCGATGACCTCGCGGCTAACCAGCGAGTAGTGCATACCGATGTGACCCATCGAGATGCCGTCGGACACCGAGATAGTGCCGAACTCAAGGGGGAAACCGCCGGCGGCGTGAACGCCATCCTTAGCCGCATCGGCCAACCGGTCGAGGGAGAGATTGCACGGGGTGATCTCGTTCCAAGACGAGGCGATTCCGATCTGGGGCTTGACCCAGTCGTCGTCACCCATTCCGACCGCGCGCAGCATGCCGCGTGCGGCTGCGCGCTCAAGGCCATCGGTGACCATACGGGAACGGGGCTTGATGTCGTGCTGCTCTGTGCTCACGGGGTTCAGCGTAACGATGCAACGAACACCAACGCGCGGGCCATGCCGTTTCGGCCGTTACAGCCCGACTGGGCGGGCGATGACGTTGGCGAGTGGCTCGCCAGCTTTCCAACGGCGCAGTTGATCCGTGACGAGTCGTTGTGCACGAGGCAGGAACGCGGTCGTACTTCCTCCGACATGCGGGCTGATCAGAACGCCAGGTGCCGTCCAGAGTGGATGCCCAGGAGGTAGTGGCTCAGGGTCGGTGACGTCAAGGGCCGCGCTGATTCGTCCGGTGCGCAGTTCGGCCAACAGATCGTCGGTGACCACGATGACGCCCCTGGCGACGTTGACCAGCAAAGATCCGTCCTTCATCCGGGCCAGGAAATCAGCGTCGATAAGGCCTGTGGTGTCAGCCGTTTGGGGCATTGTAACGATCACGACGTCGGCCTGCGGGATCAGGTCGGCGAGCTCGGACTGGGCGTGGATGACGCGGCCCTGCTCGTCGACTCGTGCAGTCTGCGCGACTCGGATGATCTCAACCTCGAAGCCCGCCAAACGCTGTTCGGTGGCACGACCGATGTTGCCGTACCCAAGGATCAACACGGTGCGATCGGCGAGTGCCCCCGTCGTCTCGTGGAGCCATGCTCCCTCCGACGCCACTCGCGCGAAAACGTCTAGTTCACGCAAACGTGCCAGCGTGAGAGCCACGGCAAGTTCGGCGGTCGAGGCGTCATGGACTCCGGCTGCATTACACAGTGTCAAAGGGAATGACTCGTCATCGCGTATGAACGGCCACACCCCATCGACGCCAGCCCACAGACTTTGCACGATCTGCACGCGCGGCATCAATGGAATGAGTGCCAGGCAGCGCCGGCCACCCTCATAAGGCGCCACGTAGAAGACCACTTGGTCGAGCATCTCTTGACTGGGCGCGGGGTCGTCCTTGTCGAACACCACAACATTGAGGCCGCGTGTGGCATCGCCCAATGCTGTGGCGTGATCAGCCCAGGGTAGGAGTACGAGATCGCTCACAAAGCGGAGGCTATCGGTCCAGGGCTGCATTCACCGCTAACCTCACCCCATGAAGCGGCGCGATGTAGCAATGCGGCCAGCGGCAGCTGATATCTGATGACTGATGTTGGTGCTGACGACCTCGCCGTGTACCTGCCCGACGTCATAGTCGGCTTGCGACTCAACCTCGTCCTACTCAGTGTCGCGCACGTTCTCAGTCGCGACGGCACGCAGACTCCGGTGCCTCTCGGCTACCCAGATCCGACCGATGTGCTGAACCCAGCGTGGTCACCGATAGGCCGCCGAATACCTCAACTTCGCTCAGACCCGACAGTGAATCCGTGGTTGATCCGACTCGCGGTCACCCGTACTGTCGAACCGAAGATCGTGGGGCTCATCAACTTTCATGATGCGCCCGATGAGCGCGGGTTCCTCGAGATCGGCTACAGCGTGATCGAGGAATATCGACGCCAAGGGTTTGCACGCGAGATGGCCCATCTGATGTGGGCTGCAGCCGGCAAACACCCTGCGGTACGGGGATTTCGCGCGAGTGCGAGCCCCGACAATAAGGGTTCACTTGCGATCATTCGTGGTGCCGGCCTGCTACACGTCGGCGAGCAGGACGATCCCGAAGACGGTCTTGAATACGTTTTCGAGTGCACGG
>Ga0194035_1000056_pt1 | contig 68174 bp, 50 predicted proteins | sample JunL2320m_MetaG_FD_148680 | JGI IMG/M metagenome (GOLD analysis project Ga0194035, IMG submission 148680) | Anoxic zone freshwater microbial communities from boreal shield lake in IISD Experimental Lakes Area, Ontario, Canada - Jun2016-L239-20m | ecosystem: Environmental > Aquatic > Freshwater >...
CCCATACCCACGACCGGCTTGTTCAACGTGGTCCCACCCGTGGAGCCGTAGAAGACAGCGTCGCCGTAGGCGAAGATGCCGCCGTCGGTAGCCACCAACCAGTAGCCGTTACCGCTCGGCGTGTTTGCCATTCCGACGACCGGCTTGTTCAGCGTGATGTTGCCGGCCGATCCGTAGAACAGCGCATCGCCGTAGGCGAAGATACCGCCATCAGAAGCAACCAGCCAGTAGCCAGCACCATCAGGAGTCACGGCCATGCCGACGATCGGCTTGTTCAGCGTCTTGCCGCCAGCCGATCCGTAGAAGGTGGCGTCGCCATAGGCAAAGATGCCGCCGTCGGTAGCCACCAGCCAGTAACCACCACCGTCCGGCGTGGTCGCCATGCCGACGACCGGCTTGTTCAGTGTGAGGTTGCCGGCCGAACCGAAGAACGAGCCGTCGGCGAACTGTCCATACGAGAACACTCCACCATCAGATGCCGCCAGGAAGTAGCCGGGGTTGTAGTTGAACCGGTCCTGAGGGCTGGTGGGGGAAGGTGTCGCCTCGTCGTAGCCGATGACGGTCACGTGCACGACCCCAGTGCCGGCAGGAGCGGCCACAGTGATGGTGTTGTCATCCACGAAGGTGGCGCAAGGCTCGACCACTGCAGGGTCTTGCACGGCATCACAGGCAGGAACGACGGTTGTGCCGAAGGAAACCGACTGACCAACGGGGTCACCGATGGTGCCGTCCCCGACGAAGCCATATCCCTTGATGGTGACGGCCGTGCCACCGGTCGGAGCCCCTGATCCGGGGCTGACGCTGCTCACGATGGCTCCGAGCGTGGTATCCACCGAGGTGAACTGGTCGAGCGGTGTGGGGATCGAGTCGCCGGCGGCCGTCGAGATCACGACGTCCATCAGGTTGGCGGTGTTGCCGTCGCCACCCGTGGCGTTGGCACCAGCAGGAGACACGAAGGTCACCACGTTGGGGCTGAGAACCTTCACATCGGTGGCCGAAAACTTAGTTCCATCAGCTCCGACCAACGTGACTGCGGTGGCTCCACCAAAGTTCTGGCCGACCAGCTTGACCAGGGTCCCGCCATTGCTGTCCCCGGCATTGGGGATCACGTTGGTGATGGAACCGGCGGGTGGGACAATAGTTGCCGAAGCAATAACCACGGGCGGCGGTCCGGTGCATGCACCGACGATGGAGACTGCACCGAGCAGCGCGGTGAGCTGGCCCGATGGATCAAGCGACACGGCCGTCGACGTGGCTCCATTGTCCGAGGCGCTAAACGCAGCGTCAGGGGCCGTAAGCGAGATCGGGGCCGTATCACCGATGGGGAAGGAGGCGGGCAGTGTCACTGAACCGGTGAAGGCCACGGCCTGCGACGCTGGCGAAGCGTTGGTCGCCGTCAGCGTGCTGGCAAAGGTCACCACCAGTGACAGTCCAGCGGCCTTCGTGGTGACGGAGTTGGATGTCAGCACTGAGTTGAGCGTCATGCCAGTGACGCTGAAGGGCGCACCAGCGTTGACCGTGGTTGGGGTGATGCTAGCGGCGACGGTCGCTGCGATCTCCTGAACCCCAGTCGAGAGATTGCAACTGGTGGAACCCAGTTCAGCAGCACCGGCGGGCGCAGCGGTGCCGACGATGCCGGCCGCTCCGATCAGGCCGAAGGAAGCGATCGCCATTGCTGATCCGACGGTGGCCAAACGGGTCGATAGTGACCGTGCAACTCTCATCTACATCTCCTGAAGATTGGTATCGGTGCGACCCATTGGGCCACCTGCATGCAATGCGTCTCACTCGATGCAGGCAAACAGGTCCCCCATCGATCAAGTGAAACCAAACGGCAAAGCACGCCAAACCTAGAACAATGGTTAAACCTCTGCAACCGATTTGCCCGAGATTGGCCGTGCTTCGGCCTACCATCGGACAGTGACCTCGCCTTCCAAGCCCTCTGATCGCCGAGCGTCGGGGGTCCGTCACCGTTCTACCCGCCCTGCTGACGGCGTCTTCGACGTGGACAGCCTGGACGATCTGTGTGCATTCTTCCTGGCGAACGGCTACGCCACCCTTCGCTCTGCCCTCTCGGACGACCAGCTCACACTGGCCGAATCCGAGCTGATCCTGGCCCAGCAGCAGTTGGTGGAGGGGGCACTCGATGCCCACGGCACCGACATCCTGGATGATCCCGATGCCACCATCGACGGCGAGCGGTTCGCCCACTACGTCTGCTTCGCCACCCGGGCGTCCGCGACAGCCGCTCGGCTGGTCCACCATCCCGCACTGATGGAGGTCAACGACCGCATCCTCGGTCCCGATGCCTGGCTCCTCGACTACGCCCAGTTCGGGATCGTCTACCAGGACTCCCGTCCCGGTCCCGGGTCGGGCTATTCGCGGATCGGCTGGCACACCGACCACCAGTCGGGGCCCCATCTCGACATGTGGCCGGCGGTGGCCTTCACCATCCACTTCGACCCGACCTCGCCGGCCAACGGCTTCCTGCGGGTGCTGCCTGGGAGCCACTTGCACGATGATCAAGGAATGCCCTCGGGCTTCGAGCGGGTCCCCGGAGAGATCGCCATCTACCAGGAGCGAGGGGACGTCTTGTTCCACCATGCCGATCTGTGGCATAGCGCCGCTCGGGCCACGGCGGAAGGGGATGCCGCTATCCGGCGACACCTGAGGGGAAGTTGGCATACGGGCACTCGGCTGGCTGAGGGTCATGGCACCGACGACTTCGTCAAGAACGCCCAGCGCTGACCGCCTCACCGACCGGTGGGCGATACCCGACGACGGGTGCTGCGCGCCGAGGTGCTACGAATTGATCATGACGACCGAACGCAATGTCCTAGGCGGTCCACTCGAGGAGTGTGGGACCGACCCGATGACTGGCTTCTTCCGTGACGGCTGCTGTGCGACCGGGCCCGAGGATTTGGGCAGCCACACCATCTGTGCCGTGGTCACCCCGGAGTTTCTTGCCCATCAGCAGTCGATCGGCAACGACCTGACCACGCCCATGCCGCAGTACCGGTTCCCCGGCCTCGTGCCCGGCGATCGCTGGTGTGTCACGGCGGCCAACTGGCTTCGAGCCCACCATGACGGTGCAGCCGCCTTCGTGGTTCTGGCCTCCACCAACGAACGGGTGCTGGACATCGTGCCGATGGATGTCCTGCGCCAACATGCCGTCGACGTGCCGCCCACACCGGACTACCTGTAGGCACGTCGCGCTGACACCAGTCGGGACGAACTCGCTGTCGGGAGAGGCGACTCGGTGCCGCCAGGTCAGACTTGGTTTCCGGCAGCCTGATAGGCCCGGCACGGCTCGCCCCGCAGCGAACCGCAAGTCGGCAGCGTGGCGGGGACCGTCACACCTTTGACCACATTGACCACCAGCGCCGAGGCACCCACAGTTCCGAGTCCCACGGTCGCCGACTGTCCGTTGTCAAGGGTGTCGAAGGTCCACGATGGCCGGTCGCCACCCGGTGCCGATAGCACCACCCGCAGTTCGGTCCCGGCCCGGAATGTGTGGGCGATGGCATCGACCGGGATCTTCACCCTGGTGTACGTGTTAGCTGACAGCGACCCGGCATCGGCAGGGAGGTAGCTCGGATGGGTGAACAGAGGAGTCGAATCGAGCAGGTCGACCTGATTGGAACTGCGCAGGAACCCCGAGGTCACGTACTCCTCCTGGTTGTCGGAGGGCCGCACCTCGGTGATGGTGGCCTGGAAGTCGACGATCGGGGTGGATGACTTCACCCACAGATCGACGGTGGCCGTCCCCACAATGGTCGTGTCCACTGTCAACGGGGCCGTCTGGAAGGCGATCCCGTTCGATGCGGGTACCGTCGTCCAGTTCCATCCGGGGTTGGCGGCCCAGACGTTGTGCCCCGACTGCAGACTGGTCTGGGGCCGCACGCTCGGATCGAGTGTGACCGACGCCGAGCCGGAAGTGCGCGGAACCCTGGTGCCCATCGAACCGTTCGCTCCGAAGTAGTAAGTGGTGGTCTTCCCCTTGGCGGGCCACGCCTTGAAGCCGGCCGAGTAGGTGGACTCGGGGTTGCCTGCCCCGGCCGCACCTGCCCCGTTGTCGAAGAAGGCGGTTACCCGGGGGGTCTGCTTGGCGAAGAACGTCTGGGCCTTGGCTGCATTCTTGGCCGTGGTGAACCGAGTGGCGGGAAGGGGGGCCTGTGCGGAAGTTCCCGATGCATAGCTGGTGAAGCTATCGAGCACGACTGCAGCCAGGCCGGTCGGTGCTACGGGGACGATCTGGGCCACATAGACATCGAGGAACTCGAGCCACCGACTGATGATCTGCGGGCCGGACGAGTCGATATGCCCGCCGTTGATGAGGTTGGCGAAGACCGGAGTGCTCAAGGGCAGCGCCGACAGCAGGGCCGTCCACTGGGGACCGGTCTGCTCGTCTTGGAGGGCGCCGGCGATGAACACGGGGGCCGTGATCCTGGATGCCCAGTTGCTCATGGCCCGGCGGTCGAACAGGGCCGGTGCTCTACCGACTCCAGTTACGGGATCCACCATTGCGGGGCCGACCAGAGACGACAGGCTCTGTGACTGGCCGTGCAGCACCTGGTTGTCCAGACATACTGAAGACACACCGCTGGACGCCGCCAGCTCGGCATTGATTTCGTAGTAGACCCACGACTGCCCGACGCCAGATACCGGGGTGGTGGCCAGCCGCACGATGCCGCTACTGGTCCACGATGCCGCCGCCTTGGCGTTGTTGACCCGTTCAGCGATCCACGAGGCAGCAAACCCGCTGTTGTAGATGCCACCGGGATAGCCGGTCGAGAACAGGTCGTCTGTCGGGCTCAGCGGGGCGATTGCGGCCAAATCGGGCGGGTTGGTCCCAGCCGACGGCAGTTCGGACAGCGCCGAGTAACTCAGACCCACCATGCCGACCTTGTGATGAGCCACCCAACTCTGGTGGGCGATGATCTCCACTGCGTCGTAGGCGTCATAGTCGGACGGGTAGCCGAACAGGTCGAAGGCACCGCCCGAACAGCCACTCCCCCGCATCTGCAGGCTGACGGTGGCGAATCCGGCCACCCGAGCGATGACCGATCCCACATAGGTCGACCCATCAGGCAGGAGGTGGGGATCACCTCCCGACTGACCCAACAGGGGTGGGATCGGATCGGAAGGGCCGGCCGTCCCGTACCCCGAGTACTCGATCACCGTGGCGCAGGGTGCGATCGCACTGCACGTGAGCCCGTAGGGATAGCGCACTGTGGCCGCCAACTGAATCCCGTCACGCATGGTGATGTAGTTGATGCCCTGGTGCATGGCCTGGCCGGTGTACAGCGCCGAATCCGTTGCCGGGTTGGCATCAGGGGCCAAGACGGCGAACGTCGGCGTGGTCACATCAGTGGTGTTGTTGTGCCAGGCGTACCCGGTCCCCACCGTCAGGTCCCGGATGATCAACGACCCCAGCGAGTCTGCAGTCCCCGGATTGGCCGGGTTCGCCACCGGTGAACCGTTCTGGTTCAGGGTGATCGAATCACCGGGCGTGGCACCGGTCAGCCAAGCCTCGTCGATCGAACCGCCGCCTTGGAGGCCACTGCTGGAGGTCGCCGCCGCTGGCTGCACTTCGGCGACCAGGGCCGGGCCGATCCCCATGCAGGTGACGGCCAGGGCGACGAGACCGAACCTGCGGATGCGACGCCCATGACAACTCTGCATACTGCCCCCCACTGTTGTGCTCCCCTACTACCCTTGGAGAACCGGTCCCCACAAGTCAAGCAGACCACATCATCGACCGCGCGTCCACTCACCCCGGAAGCGAGCCACTGGATCTACACGGATCAGGCCCATCGGCCGTCTTGGCCTCACCCGCCTGCGATGCGTCGGTCTTACTGCCCATCTGGTGGAGGTGAACGGATTCGAACCGTCGACTTCTACATTGCGAACGTAGCGCTCTACCAACTGAGCTACACCCCCGGGTCGAAGCAAAGACTAGCCGTCCGGACAGCGGACGAACCCGCCTACGCGTGTCCGCTCTCCTGTTCGAATGACCGCTAGGGGCCAGTGGTGGTGGTGGAAGCCGGATCGATCGAGGTGGTGGTGGTGGTGGTGGTCGACGGCGGCACCACGGTCGATGTCGTGGTCGGTGGTACCGCGGTGGTCGTCGGGGTTGTGGTGGTGGTCGCCGACGGGACGGTCACGGTCGTGGTCGTGGTCGGTGGCATCGGTGCTGGCGCTACGAACGTCCATATGGCCGATGCGCAGTCCCCGGGCGTGGCCGCCTGGACGATCAGCACACCGGGCAGGCTCGAGTAGGACCAGACGCGCAACCCCACCTGAGTCTGCAGGCAAGCCAGTGCCGGGTCCGTCGTGGCGAACCTGTCGAGCCAACCGACCGGGGTGGCCACACCACCTGGTGCTGGCGCGGCAATCGGGGTGAGGAGGATTCCGGCAGTGCCGGCATAGGTGGCGAACGACAGAAAGCCAGATCCTGGTGGTGGCGGACCGATGGGCGGATCCTTGACCGCTGGAGCGTGGCCCAGCAGGGCAGCCAGCATGGCGGGGTCGTTGCCGTCCATACCCAGTGCCCAGATCCCGACCCCGGCAATCTTGAAGAAGTCGGCCAGCTGTGCCTTCAGGGCCATCGAGGTAGGGTCGTCGAAGAACGTCTCGTGCCACTGGTCGCCGTCCTTGTATGCCGTCCACGGCGTATAGGTCGTCGGATCCCAATAAACGGGGTGCCCCGCCGCAACCACCGCCGCATAGGTCAATGGGGTTGCCCTCCCCGTCGACGTGGCGGCCAACGTTCCATCCGTGGTCGGCCAGTCGTACCCGTAGTAGGGCAGGCCGAGGATGATCTTTTGCGCAGGCACCACCGCCAGGTACTGCTCGATGACCTTGACGTCGGTGTAGGCCGGTCCTACCAATGGCGATGTGGCGCTCGGGTGCACCTTGTCGTTCATGTCGTAGGCCATGACGAAGAAGGCGTCCACCGACGGTGCCAGTGCGGCCACATCGCTGAAGCCGCCGGCGTCGGCTGCTGCACTGCCGTACGTCGCCATCGATACCTGCCAGTGGGGATTCGTCGCATGCAGTGCGGCTGACACCTGGGTGACCAGTGCGGTCAGGCCGGCCCGATCTTTCGAACCTTGGCCCTCGAAATCGATGTTGACCCCATCGAGGCTCTTGGCCTGCACGGCGGCAATCAAGGCTGCCGACATCTTCGTCGCGGCACTCGGATCAGACGTCATCCGGTCGAGAGTGCGTTGGTCGAAGCAGGTCACCGTCAGGACTACACGGTCACCGGCGCCATGTGCCCGTCCCACCAGATCGACCAAGTCTTGGCTCAGGTAGCCGTTCCACCCTGGCCCGGACTGCACCAACGACCCATCGGCGGCCACCCCCACGCTGAAGTAGGCGAGCGTGGTGAGGTCTTTCACATCGAACTCCGATGCCCGTGGGAGCGTCCAGTAGGGCGCGTAGCCGAACACCTCGTGGGCCTGCAGTGGCGCCGATGCGGCCAGCGCCGGTGGGGCGGGGGGCGGAGCCGTGGTGGCCGCGGGCAGGACGGCTGACGGGTGGGATGCCGACTGGGCCGCGTTCCCCCCGGCGTGATGACGGGCGCTGCTCCCTTCGATCGGTGCAGCATCCGACGAGGAGGAGGAAACCGCTCCAGTTGCGGCCAGCACGAGGGCCGACACCACGGCCAGGAGTGCGATCACCATGACGGGTCGACTCCTCGACCAATGGCGGGTGGTGTCATCGGCATTAGCGGAAACGCACGATTCCGAGCCATCGGGCACCAGAACTCCAGGCGCGTCCAGATCCGAGATCGATGGCACCGGGACGGGTGGCCGAGGCAGGGGGCTCATAGGAGGATGTGGCACTTGATCATGGGGACGACGGCTGCGGAGGGGGTCGCACTGGCAGGCAACCCTTCCCAGTGTAGAGCAAGGCGCATCGCTATCCGAGTCGTCCCATCCTCAAGATTTGCCTAGATCGAGCCGATGAAGGGGGCAAAGCGAGCGATGCGGAGCTCCCCATTGGAAGTGATCGATCAGGGATGATGAACACACATACGGCTCCACCATCAGCAAGCGACGTCGGTCCGTGATCTTCGTCGAAGGCATGCGCCTGATCGTGGTTCTGCTGGGGGCCCTCGTCGGATACGAGATAGGTCGTCACCTCGACCCGCTCGGGACCGGAGGCGTGACCGGACTGCTGATCGGGGCCGGCGTCAGTTACGTTCTTGGTGGAGTCATAGGTCGCCTGATCGATAGCGGGCTCAAACGCGGTGTAGCCCTCTTCCGGAACTCACCACCCGGGGAGATCTTTGCTGGGGCGATCATCTCCACGACTGGGATGATGCTCGGACTCATCATCGGCCTAGCCATGGTGGCCCTCGTGCAGACACCCTACGCTTTCGTGGCCACCGCTGGCCTGGTCTGGATCCTGGCTGCATTCGGTTGGAGACTCGGAATGGTCAAGGGTCGCCAGATCATCAGTGCCGCCTCGCTGTCGAGGATCCTGGCGCCAGCGACCAGCCCGCCCCCTGGGCATGCGTTGTTGGTCGATGCATCAGCAGTGATGGACCGTTTCCTGGTGATCCTCGGGCGCAATGGCCTGATGCCAGGAGGACTCGTCATCCCCCAGTTCGTGGTGGATCACGTCTCAGTCGTAGCCGCGTCACCCGATCCGGTGGCATCGAGACGAGCGAGCCGGGGCCTCGAGGCCATCGAGGCACTCCGCGAGATGGGCGTCTCTGTCAGCATTGCCCCCGATGACGTTCCTGAGGTGGACGACCCGACGACCAAGCTCCTGACATTGGCCCGCCGGACCGGACTGCGCATCGGGACCTGCTCACCAACTGTTGTGGTCCAGGCCGAGGAGTGGCAGTTGTCGTCGGTGAACTTCCACGTCGTTGCCGCCGAACTCTCCCCTGATCGGATCCCGGGTGAGCGATTGATGATCGAGTTGGTGAAAGAGGGAAGGCAGCCACACCAGGCGGTCGGCTATCTGCCAGAAGGCGACATGGTGGTGGTCGGGGATGCTTCTCACCTCATCGACTCGGGTCCCATCCCGGTCACCGTCCTCTCCACCCGACCGACCAACCAGGGCGTCATGGTCTTCGCCAAACTCGCCCCTTCGGACTACGCAGTGGGTTGAGGTAGGTTCGCCAGCTTGGTGAGACGGACGTATTGCTGCAGGGTTCTGCCCTACAAGCGGCCAGTGCCTCAGTGCCTGTGAGCACCTCGGTCTTCTCTGGCCTCGGGCCTGGACTGGCCTGGTGCTGGAGGACACACCCATGATTGAAAAACAGGCCGCATCTGGTATCAGGTCAGATACCGCATCTGCACCGATTCCTGCCAAGGCCTACCTACATGCGAGATAGTGAACTTCTCGACGGTGGCTTCACCAGCGGCGACCCTCCAGCGAGCAGACTCTTTTTCGCCTGCCCGAGGGCCCAGTTCTACACGACCCGTGCTGTTCCGCAGTAAGAACGCTGCAGGCGCCAATGGGCCCGGGATTCCCCGCAGGGACTGCGCTTGCGGCCCACCGGTCAAGCGGATCTCCGCCCCTCGACTGCGGATTCGATGGTCCACCCTCGAGTCCCGGCGTCTTGGTCGGCACCGAACGATGGCGCAGACATCCGTGGCTGATCCGGCGACTCACCGTCGCCGGATCAGCTCATCGACCTATCTACTCAGTTGGCAATCGCCACGATCGGCTTGTTCAGCGTGGTACCGCCCGTGGATCCGTAGAAGGTGGCATCGCCGTAGGAGAAGACACCGCCATCAGAGGCCACCAGCCAATACCCGAGTCCGTCAGGCGTCGCTGCCATGTGGACGATCGGCTTGTTGAGGGTCTTGCCACCCATGGAACCGTAGAAGACAGCATCGCCGTAAGCGAAGATGCCACCGTCCGAGGCCACCAGCCAGTAGCCGAGCCCATCGGCCGTGCGGCTCATGCACACGATCGGCTTGTTGAGGGTCTTGCCTCCGGTGGAGCCGTAGAAGACAGCATCGCCGTAAGCGAAGATGCCACCGTCGGAGGCCACCAGCCAATAGCCCTTGCCGTCAGGCGTGGCCGTCATGCACACGATCGGCTTGTTGAGGGTCTGGCCACCGGTGGAGCCGTAGAAGACAGCGTCGCCGAAGGCGAAGACGCCACCGTCGGAGGCCACCAGCCAGTAACCCTTGCCGCCAGGCGTGGCCGTCATGCCCACGATCGGCTTGTTGAGGGTCTTGCCTCCGGTGGAGCCGTAGAAGGTGGCGTCGCCGAAGGCGAAGATGCCACCGTCGGAGGCCACCAACCAGTAGCCCTGACCGTCAGCCGTGGACATCATGCCCACGATCGGCTTGTTGAGGGTCTTGCCACCCATGGAGCCGTAGAAGACGGCGTCGCCGTAGGCGAAGACGCCACCGTCGGAGGCCACCAGCCAGTATCCGTTCATGCCCGCTGATGTGGAGGCGAACACCGTGCCGCCCATCTGGGTGAGGTTCGGGCTCGTGGCTGCGCCCACCGTCACGGTGGAGCAGCCGTCACTGCCTACAGCGGTGAAGTTGGACACGGGCTGCCAGGCCTGCGCAGCCGGGTTCCACCATGAGACTCCCTGTCCGGTGCTCAGACCGCACACCTGGAAGCTGATAGCCGTGAACGTCGAACCGGCCGAGATGGCCACGTCGAAGTAGGCCGAACCGGCGGAAAATGCAGCCACCGGGTTCGAGGGATACGTAGATACCGTGACCGTTCCTGATCCGGTAGCCGAAGCCGTCACCGTGGTGGTGCCCGACGTGGTCGAGGCCGACGGATCGACTCCGTTGGCGCTGTCAGTCGAGTCCGGTGCCACCGCCACCGGCAACACGGTGGCCGACGGTGCCGAAGACGTGGAGCCACCTGGGTTCGTCGAGGACACGGTGAAGGTGTAGAGCACTCCAGCCGAGAGACCGGAGACCGTGGTGGAGGTGGTCGAGCCACCCACCGTGACAGGAGTACCAGAAGGACTCGGGGTCACGGTGTACGAGTCGACAGTGGTGCCACCGACTGGGGCCGTCCAGCTAACTGCCGCCGATGTGACGCCGGCTACGGCGGTGGCGCCGGTCGGGGCGTCTGGGGCGACCACGTAGGTGTACTGATCACCAGCCGTGGGGGCCGAAGTGCCACCAGCGGTCGTCACGGTGACGTCTACCTGGCCAACTAGCCCGGAAGGCGCGTTGCAGGTGATCGAGGTCGCCGTGTTGGCGCCACAACCGGTAGCCGCATTGGTTCCGAAGTCCACTGCAGTGGCTGCAGTCAGGTTCGTGCCGGTGATAGTCACCGAGTTGCCACCCGAAAGCGGTCCAGCCGAAGGCGACACGCCAGACACCGTCGGGATCCCCGCATAGGTGTACTGGTTCGCAGCCGAGGTGGCCGATGTGCCTCCGACGGTCGTCACGGTCACGTTGGTCAGACCGGCTGCCCCGGCCGGAGCCTGAGCTGTGATCTGCGTAGCCGAAACGACGGTGTAGCTGGTGGCGTTGGTGCTGCCGAACTTGACGGCTGAGGCACCAGTCAGGTTGCTACCGGTGATCGTGACTGTCGTCCCACCAGCAATCGGTCCCGATGACGGCGACACGGCGGTAACAGTCGGGACACCGACATAGGTATATCCGTCACCAGCAACAGCCGGTGAGTCCCCGGCGGTGTTGGTCACCACTACGTCCACCAGACCCGCTGCGTGGGCAGGTGCGGTAGCCGTGATCTGCGTCGCTGAGTCAACGTTGAAGCTCGAGGCCGGCGTAGTGCCGAACTTGACGGCTGATGCACCCGTCAGGTTGCTACCAGTGATCGTGACTGTCGTGCCACCAGCGATCGGGCCGGAGCTCGGTGAGACACCGGTGACGACCGGGGCGTCAGCGTAGGTATAGGCGTTGGCTGCCCCCGTGGCCGAGGCGCCACCCAGGGTCGTGACGGTCACATTGACAGTCCCCGTGCCTGATGGCGCCGTGGCCGTAATCTGCGTAGCCGAATCGACCGTGTAGATGGCCACTGAACTTCCGAACGACACGTCGGACACGTTCGAGAACCCAGTACCGGTGATCACCACCGAGTTGCCACCGGCCAAGGGTCCCTTATTGGGCGAAAGGCTGGTAACGGTCGGAGGCGCCACGTAGAGATAGCTGGTATTCGGATCCGAGACGAGCGAGGTGCCACCTGGCGTGATCACTGTCACGTCCACAACACCGGCAAGTCCAGCCGGAATGGTGGCCGAGATCTCACCGTCAGTGACGAACGTGACGTTGGTGGCGTTGGTGGTGCCGAACTTGACTGCCGAAGCACCTGTGAGATGGACACCGAAGATCGTGGCCGTCGCACCACCGGCCGTCGGTCCATAGTTCGGCGAGACCGAGGACACGACAGGGAGATACAGGTAGGTGTAGAGCTGGTTGCCCGCGGCGGAAGTGCCACCCGGCGTGGTCACCCTCACGTCGACGGGTGAACCAGTTGCCACGCCAGCCGGGATCGTGGCTGTGACGTGCGTGGCATCGACCACGGCGACGTTGGTCGCCGACGTAGTGCCGAACGCAACCGCCGTGGCACCGGTCAGGTTGGTCCCGGTGATGGTCACCAAGGTGCCACCAGCAGCCGGGCCCTGGCTGGGCGAGATGCTGGCCACTGTCGGGGCAGCAACATATGTGTACTGATCACTGGCCGAAGTAGTCGATGTGCCGTTGATGGTCGTCACGGTCACGTGCACGGTGCCGGTTCCGGCAGGTGCCGTGGCGGTGATCTGCGTGGAAGACACCACGTTGACGCCAGTTGCCGAGTTGACGCCGAACTTGACGGCTGAGGCACCGGTCAGGTTGGCCCCGGTGATGGTCACCGAGGTGCCACCTCCAGCCGGACCCGAGTTCGGCGCCACACCGGTCACTGCAGGCAGGTCGGTGTAGGTGTACTGATCACTCGCCGAGGTCGTCGACGTTCCGTTGGGGGTAGTCACTGTGACGTGCACCGTGCCGGTTCCGGCAGGTGCCGTGGCGGTGATCTGCGTGGAAGACACCGCCATGAGGCCGGTGGCCGACGTGGTGCCGAACTTGACTGCGGTGGCACCGGTCAGGTTGGTTCCGTTGATGGTCACCGTGTTCCCACCGGAAGTCTTGCCAGCGGCAGGCGACAGGCTGGTCACCGTCGGGGCGTCGGCATAGGTGTACTGGTCATTGACCGAGATGGCCGAAGTGCCATTCGGGGTCGTGACCGTGACGTCGACAGTCCCGGTCCCAGCCGGTGCCGTGGCGGTGACCGAAGTGGCGGACACGGGGGTGACATTGGTGGCCGAGGCGCTGCCAAAGTGAACGGCGCTGGCATCCGTCAGGTCGGTCCCGGTGATGGTCACCGTGTTGCCACCGGCCGTCGGCCCGCTGGTCGGGGAGACACCCGTGACAATCGGGGCAGGCCCAGCCGAAGTTACGTTGATCGAGTAACGAGGAAGCGGCGCCTCATAGACCGGCACCGGGGCGCCAAGGCCTTGGAGGTTGAACGAGGCCAGGTTGGTCGGGTAGGCGTCTAGGAGCAGGTTTCCTATGGTCACCACTACGGTGCTGGTGGCGAACTCGGTCTGGTACGAGCTCACCGTGCTGCCAGGAGCAGCCGTCACCGTAAATTTGGCCGTGATAGTGGGGAGGCTCAACTGGGAGCCACCGGAAATGACGGTAGCTGAGTTGAGCGAGGTCTGAATATAGGGATACGTCGCCTTGTAGTTGCCGTCGAAGCGGGCGGTGCACTGCCCAGCCACATACCCCATGGCCGCCGTGCACAGACTGACGATGTATCTGCCCGAGGTTGCCGTGTCACCACCGGAGACGGCAAGCGAGCCAGGCACCACGGTCAGACCTGTGGGGACCGGCGTGATGGCCTGGTAGAGACCAGCGCTCGTCACGACGAATCCGCTGTTCTTTGCCGGGATCAGTGCCATGCTCGGAGCGGTGACCGTGGTGATCACCGAACCCGATGCGGCCGACGACGGAGCGATGAGGCCCGACCCGGAGTTCAGGACCACGGATACCAAGAGGCCGGAAGCCGAAAGCTGCTGGCCTAGGTAGAACCCCTCGGACGATTGCAGGTACGTCATGACCGTCGTGGCACAGCCCGGACTCGGGTAGGTCGATCCGGTCTGACAGATGGCGATAGTGGCTGTCTGGGTGCCGGTGGTCGTGGTGTTGTAACTCCAAGTAATCGTGGTCCCCACGGTCACGCTGGTGGGCACAATCTGTGCCGGGGTGTACAGGACCTGAGTTCCTGACACAGTGACAACACCGCCACCGGCGGCGGGCTGGCTGACCACAGAGACGGTGGGGGCGGAGAAACTTCCTCCACCGGTGACCAGGGTCAAAGCGTTGAACGACTGGACGATGGGCAAGTTGGCAGCCAAAGGCACATCACCCGATGAGGTCGAAGGCCCGCTGCTGTATGACCCGGTACCCGGAGCCAAGGCAAGAGTCGAGTTGTAGGTAAAAAGATCAGCAGCCGACGTGGCGCTGTCACCTAGAGCGGTGTGGACGACCACATCGACCGATGCTGAGCCAGCCGGGGAGACGGCGGTGATCGAGTCGAGCGAGTTCACCAATACGCCGGCGGCAGCCACTCCGCCGAACTTCACGGTGGCGTCACTGGTGAATCCTGTGCCATCGATAGTCACCGAGGTTCCACCACCGGTAGGGCCACCTGCCGGACTAGCCACGGTGCGCACACCAGCCACTGTGGGGGCTGACAGGAAGTTGAACAGGTTGCCGATGGCGGCGACCGACGTCGTACCGCCCAGGTAGGGGGTGGTGACGGCGATGTTTGCCGGCCCAGTCGATGCCGGGGAGACGGCAGTGATCGATGTTCCGCTGTTGATGACGTAGGAGGTGGCCGCAACGGCACCAAAGGACACCGCAGTGGCACCACCAAGGTTGGCCCCGGTCAGGGTTACCGAAGTACCACCCGAGGCCGGTCCGGTAATTGTCGAGAGAGCGGTGACAGTGGGAGGTGGGAAGGCCCAGGTATAGGTGTACTGGTCCGCGCCCACGGTGAAGGGGGTGGAGGGGCCTCCGGGAGCGCCGGTCACCACCACGGTTACCGTGGCCGACGCCTTCGCTACCGGCGTGACTACGGTGGCCTTCAGGCCGGTCACAAGGACGAAGCCAGTACCGGGCACGCCGTTGAATGTGACCCCAGTGGCACCCGTGAATGCAGACCCGGTGATGGTAATAGTGGCGCCGCCATTGGCAGAACCAGTGGCGCCGCTGGCGACTCCCTGAATCGTCTTCAGTACGGGGGCTGCGCCGTAGGCCTCTCCGACGCCCACGACGGTGAGCCCGAGCAGGCTCATGAGTGCGGCTAGGACGACCTTTACGATCGTGTTCTTGCCGGACCTACGCGTACGAGACTGCTGCATCGACTCAACCCCCAAGGATTTTTCATCTCTGTGCACGCCCGGTGGCCGAAACTCCCCCGACACACCGGCGTGATTCCGCGTATGCGGAATGCCCGAGAGTAGGGGATAGAAACGTTTGATGCAAAGCAGGTTCCAAAGCCCGGTTAGGTGGTGTCATTCGTGACACGCAGTGCTACCTGGGCTGGACACGGCAGACACCCACCTACCCGTCAACACCCCTCAGTGCCGCGCTACGCCAATGCCGCGCTACGCCTCATTGACCCCGGCTACGAGTTTGGCCAGGGTGTCCTTGGCATCGCCGAACAGCAGTGTCGTCTTCTCGTTGAAGAGCAGCTCGTTATCGATGCCGGCGAAACCGGGACGCATCGAGCGCTTCAGGAAGATGACGTGCTCCGCCTCGTCGGCGTTGATGATGGGCATCCCGTAGATGGGGCTTCCCGGCGAGTTCTTGGCCGCTGGGTTGACGGTGTCGTTGGCCCCCACTACTAGCGCCACATCGGCCGTGGCCATCTCTGGGTTGGCCTCGTCCATCTCTTTCAGCTCGTCGTAGGGCACGTTCGCCTCGGCCAGCAGCACGTTCATGTGACCGGGCATGCGACCGGCCACCGGATGAATGGCATAGAAGACCTCTACACCGCGCTCCATCAGGAGGTCGGCCAGCTCGCGAGCGGTGTGCTGGGCCTGGGCCACGGCCAAGCCGTAGCCGGGGATGATGACGACCTTGCGGGCATAGGCGAGCAGCACACCGATGTCTTCGGGCGTGCCCGTCTTCACCTGTCGGGTCTCCCCCGTGCCATCGGCACCACCGGCGGCCGTCACCACCGAGCCGAAGGCGCTGAAGAGCACATTCGACAGCGAGCGTCCCATGGCCTTCGACATCATCCGGGTAAGGAGGATGCCCGAGGCTCCGACCAGGGTGCCGGCGATGATCAGCAGGTTGTTGTCGAGGGTGAAGCCCGATGCGGCCACAGCCAGTCCGGTGAAGGAGTTCAGCAATGAGATCAGCACCGGTACGTCGGCCCCGCCGATGGGCAGGACGAAGATGATCCCGAGCACCAGCGACAGCACGGCGGTGATCACCATCAGTGTCACGCTGCCCGTCAACAAGGTGGCGAGGGCGAGGGCCACGATGGCCACACCGACCAGCCCGTTGATGACCTGCTGGGCCGGATAGGTGATGGGCCGCCCGGTCATCAGCTCCTGGAGCTTGGCGAAGGCGATGGCGCTCCCGCTGAACGAGACACAGCCGATCAACAGTCCGAGCAGCACTTCAGCAATGGTGTACACCGCTGGCTTGGCCGCCGAATCCGAGTCCTGGAGGAAGACCGTGATGGAGACGAGCGCGGCCGCACCGCCACCCACGCCGTTGAAGATGGCCACCAGCTGCGGCATGGCTGTCATCTTGACCATGCGGGCCACGGGAACAGCGATGACGGCCCCGAGCACCATGGCCACAATGGTCAGGATCAGGTTGGTGGTGTGACTGCTGAACTGAGCTTCAGGGTTGAAGAACGTCGCACCCACGGCCACGATGGCAGCACCGGCGGCCAACAGGTTGCCGTTGCGGGCCTGCTTGGGGGAGCTCAGTCCCTTGAGGGCGACGATGAACGCCACAGCCGCCAGTAAGTAGATCAGGTCGATCCAGATGGTGAGCGTCACTTGGCACCACCCTCAGCCTCGGCCGACTTGGACTTGGACCCGCCCTTGGGCGGACCGTCCCCGGGCTTGGACTTGAACATCTCGAGCATCCGGTCGGTCACCGTGAAGCCGCCCACGATGTTGAGCGTGGCCAGGAGCACGGCAAAGAACCCCAGGATGATCTGGGCCGTGCCGGTGGCCGTGCCCATGATGATCATGGCGCCCACCAGGACGATCCCGTGGATGGCGTTGGAGCCGGACATCAGCGGCGTGTGCAGGATGCTCGGCACCCGGGCCACGACCTCGTTGCCGACGAAGATCGCCAGGATGAAGATGGTCAGGAATTCGAGGATTCCAGTGGTACTCATGACGCTCCCTGCTCATTGTCGGCGCCAGCCTCTGCGGGCGCATCGGTCGGTGCGGCGGCCGGAGCCGGTGCGGCGGCTGGTGCCGGTGCAGCGACGCTCAATCCCAGAGCCTCGGCCGTGGCAGCATGGACGACCTGTCCGGCCCGCACCACACATGTGCCGATGACGATCTCGTCCTCGAAGTCCGGAACCAGCTCGCCTTCTTTGACCACGAGGCCGAGGAAGTTGGAGATGTTCCGGGAGTAGAGGAAGCTGGCATGGGTGGGCATGGTGGCCGGCGGATTGCTCATCCCGACCACGGTGACGCCGCCAACACGCACGGCTTCACCGGCCACCGACAGCTCGCAGTTGCCGCCGGAGTCAGCAGCCATGTCGATGATGACCGCTCCCTCGGACATGCCGTGCACCATGGCCGCAGTCACCAGGATCGGCGCCTTGCGGCCCGGGATCTGGGCGGTGGTGATGACCACATCAGAGGCGGCCACCTCGGCGGCCAGCAGCTCTTGCTGCTTGGCCAGGTACTCAGCCGACTGCTCCTTGGCGTAGCCACCAGCGCCGTCTTGGGTCTCGAGGTCCAGCACCACGAACTTGGCGCCGAGGCTCTCGACCTCTTCTTTGGCTGCGGCGCGGACGTCGTAGGCGCGGACGACAGCGCCGAGGCGGCGCACGGTGGCGATGGCTTGGAGACCAGCCACACCGGCTCCCATCACCAGCACCTTGGCCGGCGGCACTGTGCCAGCTGCGGTCATGAACATGGGGAAGAACTTGGCCAGATGTTCGGCAGCCGACAACCCGGCCCGGTAGCCGGCCACGGTGGCCTGGGACGACAGTGCATCCATCGACTGGGCCCGGCTGATCCTGGGCAGGAGGTCGAGGCTGTAGACCGTCGCTCCCTTGGCCGCTAGGGCCTGGACGACGTCGGCAGATGCGACGGGCTGGAGGAAGCTCATCACCGAGACGCCCTGGGGCAGCATGGCCACCTCGTCGATGGTCAGGGGCTGCACGTGGGCTACGAACGCCGCGTCCTTCAGTGCCGTGGCGGCGTCGGCGACGACGGTCGCCCCCGCCTGGACGAAGTCCTCATCGGAGAACCGGGCGCCTTCGGCGGCTCCCGACTGCACGATGACGTCGACTCCGGTCTTGGCCAGCTTGGCCGCTACCTCGGGGACGATCGCTACGCGATCCTCTCCGGGGCGCGACTCCTTGATGACGGCGAGTTTCACGGCAATGGGTATACCAGGCATTGGGGGGGGACCAGTAAATTGCACTACGTCCAAGCGCAATGTCGGGCTGGTTCGGCGGCTTCAACCGTCCAGAGGAACCACCAGTTACCGTTGTTGGCCGGGTGGAAGCCTCGTCCGATACCGCGTCAGAGGCCCTGCGAGTCAGAGGCCCTGCGAGTCAGCGGCCCTGCGAGTCAGCGGCCCTGGGAATCAGCGACTGGCCGATTCAAAGGCCGGGCGTCTCCCCCGCATCCTTCGCTAATGGGTCCGGGCCGCGCGCAGCCACTAGGGAGTCCACCGATACGGACGTCCCGTCAGCCAGGAGCACGGTCTGGCCCTGGGTCCGCGAGAAGACGGTGATCTCGGGTCCCGAGGCGAAGTTGCGGGCATCGGCCTGGGGGAGCGGCTCGGTGAAGTAGAACCCTTGGGCGGCGTCGGCGTCGAAGGATGCCGCGATCCGCAACTGGTTGGCGTTCTCCACCTGCTCGACGATGGCCGACATGCCCAACGAATGGGCCATGTGGATGACGGTCTCGACCACCAGGCGGTTGATTCCCTGATTCGACTCGAGTCCGGCAACGAACGATCCGTCGATCTTGACCGTGCTGATGGCATGCCGCTTGAACGGCTCGAAGGACGACCAGTTGGTGCCGACATCGTCGACGGACAGCTGGACGCCCATATCGGACAGGGCCTGGAGGTCGGCGGTGGCGGTAGGGTCGACCACCGCGCCCTCGGTCACCTCGATGTTCAACTGATCGCTCCGCAGGCCCGACTCTTCGAGGGCGGAAGCAACGGCCACCGACATTTCACCCCGCTGGAGCTGCTCCACCGTGCAGTTGACACCCACTTGGATGCTGGGTGACCAGTTGCAGGCCTCGACGCACGCTGCCGCCACGATCCACTGGGTCAGCGGGCCGATGTCGCCACTGGCCTCTGCCGCCGGAATCAACAGGTCCGGGGAGATCCGCCCCCGGGTCGGATGCCGCCACCGCACCAAGGCTTCCATGCCGAGCAGCCTGCCGTTAGAGGCGTCGACCACCGGCAGGTACTCCAGATATGGGGTCCCCTGCAGGGTCAACGTCGGTTCCGGATAGGTCAACATGCGGCTCGCCAATTCTGGACCCGACTCACGGCCGCCCCGATCTGGGACGGTCCACTGCTGCTGGTCCTGAGAACGACCATCGTCCGATAAGTCGTGGAACTTGAGCGGAACTTGAGCGGAATATCGGAGACCTCCAGGTGGAGGCCACGGCGATCAGGTGGAGGACACGGCTATGCAAGAATTTCCTACCCCTGCCACATCACTCGCGACCTACTCGGCCTGACGGCACTACTCGCGGGCCAGGCCCTCCACCGCGGTCAGGAACGCTGGGCGCTCCCCTCCTCCGTGGGCCAGTACGTTCCCTCCAGTCACATAGGCGGCCAGCGGGGAGGCCAGAAACAGGCAGATACCGGCGATGTCGGTCGGTGTTCCGAACCGACCCAGCGGCACGGTGGCCGCCACCTGGGCCATCCCGGCGGCCCCGCCGTAGTGGGCATCAGCGGCCTCGGTGGCTACCAGGCCGGCGCTGAGCGCGTTCACCCGCACCTTGGGGGCCCACTCGATGGCCAGGGACTGCGTCAGGTTGATCAGTCCCGCCTTGGCCGCCCCGTAGGCGGCGGTACCGGGCGACGGGCGGAGCCCGCTCACCGAGGTGATGTTGATGATCGATCCGCCCTCGTCCTGGCTCTGCATGACGGCGTTGGCCGCCTGAGCGCAGTACAGGGGTGCGAGCAGGTTCAGCTGCACGATCGACGCCGAAAACCGGGGCGATGCAGTAGCTGCATCGGCACCGGGCGAACCGCCGGCATTGTTGATGAGGACGTCGAGTCGGCCGAATCGATCGACCGTGGCCGCCACTACGGAGGCGGCCTGGTCGCCGTCGCGTAGATCAGCGGCCACGAAGTGCGCTCTGCGCTCGGCACCGGACCGGTCAGATGCGGTCGGGAGATCGCCGTCTTCCACCACCGTCCGCCCGCACACCATGACCTCTGCCCCTGCGGCCAGGAATCCCTCGGTAATGCCGCGACCGATCCCCCGAGCCCCTCCGGTCACGATGACCACCCGCCCATCAAAATCCAGCGGGTCGATCCGGTCGGTGTCTCCGTGTCCTGCCACTGCTACCTCCCTGGTTGCGGCTGGTACTGTCCAGACCACTATTACCTGACACTGCATCAGATCCGGACCAGGGTGGGCTACGCCCCAGACACGGATCAGAGCAGACGTCGACGCACTACCTGACACGCCACCCGACATGCCGAGTGCGTGGCCGTCCTTCTCCTCGCCTCGCACGTGCCGGCCGGGATGAGCGGCCCGCTACAGACCCCGGAGGACCAATGCCTATCGTCACCCATCAGATCCGACCCGGCATCGCCGAGGTGGTCATCGACCATCCGCCCGTGAACGCCCTCGACGTGGCCGGATGGTACGGCTTGGCCGACGCCCTCATCGCCGCTGGTCGGGTGGAGGAGAACCGGGTCGTGATCCTGCGTGCCGAGGGCCGCGGGTTCTGCGCCGGCGTCGACATCAAAGAGATCCAGGCCAAGGGCGACCAAGCGCTGATCGGGGCCAACCGGGGCTGCTTCGCCGCTTTCGCCGCCGTCTATGAGTGCGAGGTCCCGGTTATCGCCGCCGTCCACGGGTTCTGCCTCGGTGGAGGCGTCGGCCTGGTGGGGAACGCCGACATCGTGGTGGCCTCCGACGATGCCACCTTCGGGCTTCCCGAGGTAGATCGCGGCGCCCTGGGGGCAGCCACCCACCTGTCGCGCCTGGTGCCTCAACACCGGATGCGCTCGATGGTCTACACGGCCAAGCCGGCCACCGCGGCTGAGCTCCACCACTACGGGTCGATCCTCAACGTGGTGCCCAAGGAGCAGCTGGTGGACGCCGCCTACGAAGTCGCCGAGGACATCGCCGCCAAGAGTCCGACCATCATCCGACGGGCCAAGGAGTCGCTCAACGGCATCGATCCGGTCGACGTTCGGACCAGCTACCGCCTCGAGCAGGGATTCACCTACGAACTCCATGTGGCCGGCGTGGCCGACGAGCAGCGAGCTGCCTTCGTCGAAAAGCGCGACGCCGACACCACTCGCTGACCAGCACGATCCACTCCAGCACGATCCACTCCAGCATTGAACAGACGGGACAGACACATGGCTGACAAGCGGACGACACTCGACGAGTTCGTCGCAAGCCTCTCCTCGGGCATGACCATCGGCATCGGTGGCTGGGGCTCGCGCCGTAAGCCGATGGCCGCCGTACGCGCCATCCTGCGGTCCGACCTCACTGATCTCACCGTCGTCTCCTACGGCGGGCCCGACGTCGGGCTCCTGTGCGCGGCGGGCAAGGTGGCCAAGGCCGTCTACGGGTTCGTGACTCTTGACTCCATCCCCACTGACCCCCACTTCAAGGCCGCTCGCCAGTCCGGCGCCATCGAAGCCATGGAGGTCGACGAGGGCATGTTCTACCTCGGCCTCTTGGCCGCATCGCAGCGGGTCCCGTTCCTCCCCACCCGCTCTGGCCTCGGCTCCGACGTGATGACCGTCAACCCGTCACTGCGGACCGTTCGCTCTCCCTACGACGACGGCGAGGAGCTGGTGGCCATGCCGGCCCTGCGGCTCGATGCTGCGGTGATCCATGTCAATCGGGCCGATGTGGCCGGATCCGGTCAGATCCTCGGGCCCGATCCCTTCTTCGACGAGCTCTTCTTGGGGGCAGCGGACCGCCGCTTCATGACTACCGAGCGCATCGTGGCCACCGAAGAACTTGCCGCCGGGGGACCCATTCAGACCATGTGCATCAGTCGGCTCCTGACCGACGGGGTCATCGAGACCCCAGGGGGGGCGCACTTCACCGCCTGCGTCCCCGACTACGGACGCGACGAAGGGTTCCAGAAGGAGTACGTAGCCGCCGCTGGCGACCCAGATGCGTGGGCTGCCTTCGTCGAACGATTCTTGGCCGTCGACGAGGCCGACTACCAGGCGGCCACTGGCGAGGCGGCTGACGAGCGAGCCGCGGCCAAAGCCGCGGCCAAAGCCGCGGCTGCATCCAAGGAGGGCGCATGACCAGTACCACCGCAACCGACATCACCCGGGCCGACTACTGCGCTGTCGCCTGCGCCGAGGTATTCCGGGGCGATGGCGAGGTCATGGCCAGCGCCTTCGGCACCGCACCCGCCCTTGGGGCCCGGCTGGCTCGACTCACCTTCGCCCCCGACCTGGTGCTGACCGACGGCGATGCCGCTCTGGTCGATGGCGCCCCGCCGCTCGGTGCTCCGCCTGCGTCACTGGTCTTCGAATCCCACATGCCGTATCGCAGGGTCTTCGACGTGGTGTGGTCGGGCCGGCGCAACCTGATCATGATGGCGTCCCAGATCGACCGAACCGGCAATCAGAACATCAGCGCTATCGGCCCGTGGGACCAACCCAAGGCGCAGTTGGTAGGCGTACGTGGTGCCCCGGGCAACACCGTCAACCACACCACGAGCTACTGGGTGCCGAATCACTCGACCCGATCGTTCGTCGAGCAGGTCGACGTCGTCTCGGGTGTGGGCTATGCCCGCGCGGCTGCGGCTGGGCCGTCGGCCACTAAGTTCCACGACATCCGCTTCGTCATCTCCAACCTCGGTGTCTTCGACTTCGCCACCCCGGACCGGGTGATGCGTCTCGTCTCCGTGCACCCTGGCGTATCGGTCGACGACATCGTGGCCGCCACCGGGTTCGAGCTCGTCATCCCCGACATGGTCCCCGACACCCGCCCGCCGACGGCCGAAGAGCTGGCGCTGCTGCGCGATGTGCTCGACCCGAGGGGCATGCGCGACCGCGAGGTAACGGCGTGACCCACCCCGCCCTACACACGCCCTTCTGCGATTTGGTCGGCGTCCGCTACCCCATCGTCCAGACCGGCATGGGTTGGGTGGCGGGACCCCGTCTGGTGGCAGCCACCGCCGAAGCCGGTGGACTCGGCATCCTGGCCTCGGCCACCATGACCTACGACGAGCTGGTGGCAGCCATCGCCGACGTGCGTGCTCGCACCGACAAGCCGTTCGGCGTGAACATGCGCACCGACGTGGCCGACGTCGGTGACCGGATCACTCTGATGATCGAGAACGGGGTGCGGGTAGCCAGCTTCGCCCAGGCCCCCAATCCGGCGCTGGTCGACCGGTGCCGGAATGCTGGGCTGGTCGTCATGCCGACCATCGGGGCCCGCCGCCACGCCGAGAAGGTGGCCGAATGGGGCGTCGACGCTGTCATCGCTCAAGGGGGTGAGGGCGGCGGCCACACCGGAACCGTCCCGACATCCCTACTGACTCCAGCTGTGGTCGACGCCGTCGGCGACCGGGTAGCGGTCATTGCCGCTGGCGGCTTCTTCGACGGACGCGGCCTGGTAGCAGCTCTGGCCTATGGCGCGTCAGGCATCGCCATGGGGACTCGTTTCCTGCTTACCCAGGAGAGCCGAGTGCCCGACGATGTGAAGCAGATCTACCTGAAGACCCCGGTGACCGGGACGGTGGTATCCGCTGCGGTGGACGGTGCTCCCCAGCGCGTGATCCGCACCGATCTGGTCGACCATCTGGAGAAGTCGGGCTGGCTCCGATCGCTGCCGCGAGCACTGGCCAACGCGCACGCCTTCCGCAAGGAGACCGATACGACGTTGTCGGCATTGCTCAAGGAAGGTCTGGCGATGAAGCACGGTAACGAACTGTCGTGGCCTCAGGTCGTCATGGCGGCGAACGCGCCGATGATGACCAAGGCCGCCCTGGTCGACGGGCGGACCGATGTCGGGGTCCTCCCCACCGGGCAGGTCGTGGGTGAGATCAACGAACTGCCGACAGTGGCAGAGCTGATCGCCCGTGTCATGGCCGAAGCCAGTCAGGTCCTCGACCGTTTGGGCGCGCCCTCAGCCGACTAGAGGCACCGCACGGTTCCTTCGGCCGCAGGGGGCCATAAGGGGCCGCAAGGGAGGGTCCGCCCTCCATTCGAGACCGCTTCCCGGTGGCGAAATTGCCCATTGTTTACTGGTTGGGGGTGGGCCATACTTTGGTCCTCGCAGCAACCGGACCGCTACCCAGCGGTCCGGATCCCACCACCGACTGGATGACGGCTACGGAGTGATCTCCTGGGGTCCGCATCTCTGGTGGACCGCCAACGGTCCAGGAGGTCAGATGTCCGCAGAACTGGGTTCCGACGCAGTGTCGGCTCGCTCCGCCATGGGTGCACCCATGCACATCACCGGGGTCGGAGCCGTAACCGGCTACGGATGGGGCACCAAACACGTGTGGGACGGGTTCCTGTTGGGCGAGAGTGCCGTGAAGTTGACCGGAGGCCTCGAAGGCTATGTCGACGGCGGCTACGCCTACCTGTCACGCATCACCGATGAGGGCGATCGGCGCGACGGACCCAGCCGCTTCATGCAGGCACTGCGGTTCTCGGCACGCGAGGCCATCTCCGATGCCCGTGAGCGTGGGTGGAAGCCCGGCCCGGTCGTAGGAGTCGTCCACAGTCTTGTACTCGGCGATGTCGACATGTGGAGCGAGTTCTACCGGTCCGACGAGGAGCGGGTCCGGGCTCGGCGCTGGGTGAACATGATGCCGTCGACCGTGATCTCCATGCTGATGAAGGAGAACGATTTCCACGGCCCGGCCATGTCGGTGTCGGCCATGTGTGCCTCCGGCAATGCCGGAGTGATCACGGCCAAGTCCTGGATCGACTCAGGCCTAGCCACCGACGTCATCCTCTTGGCCACCGACCTGTCCGGCCATCCCAAAAACCTGCGCGGGTTCAGCGATGTCGGAGTTGCCGTGCTGGACACTCCCCCGTTCGATGCGTGCCGCCCCTTCCAAGAGGGGAGCCGCGGGTTCGTCGGTGGCGAGGCCTCGGTGGCCATGGTGCTGTCGAACCAGGACGAAGGAAGCCATGCAGCCATCTTGGGCGGATCCATGTCCATGGACGGGTACAACGCCGTAGCCATGGCGCCCGACCTCGACGACGTATTCCGGTGCTTCCGCGACGCCATGCGCATCTCTGGGGTGGAAGCCTCGGACATCGCCTACATGAACGCCCATGGGCCAGGTACGGCGCAGTGCGATGCCGCCGAAGCTCGGGTGCTCGACGAGCTGTTTCCCGACGCCCACGGCATCTTTTCCGTCAAGCCACTCACCGGGCACTGCCAGGCCGCGGCATCCGCGGTGGAGATCCTGGCCACCGTCTACGCCTTCCAGACCGGCTTCGTCCCTGCCCCCCGCCAGGTCTCTGCTGGCCATCCTCGGCTGCTGAACGGGCTCACCGCCCGCATGCCCGGCCCCATGATCAAGTCCTCCATCGGCATGGGTGGATTCAACTCGGCCTTGGTGATCGGCGAGCCCCCAGCCTGACCGAGCGGCCTCAATCTGACCCCAGGCTCAAGATTGACGAGTCTGAGGCCGATGGTTGAGGTCTATGGCAACCGCGAAGGAGTTTGATCGCAGGCGCACAACCTTCGACCGCGTCGCGGACAGCACCTCGGTGCTCGGCGACCGGCCGTTCGAGTTGGCTCAGGAGCTCAACCTGACCGGCACCAGTCTCCCCACGGCCACGTGGATCTACGAGGTGTCGTCTGATGCCGTCTCGTGGTCTTCTCCAATCGAATCGCTCTTCGGCTTCACACCAGGAGCCCCTGGGTTCGCTGTTCGCAGTCCGGGAACCGAGCAGCCTGAGCCGCATGCCGGTCCGGTCGGTCCGGTCCTTCCCGGATCGACCCCCTTGCCAGCCGACGGATCTTCTCACCAGGTAGCCAATCGAGTTGCGACGGTCGACGCCTTGCTGCTCGATCCGTTGCTCGCTCCCCTGCGTGCCGGCATCCCGCCGTCCGAGTTCGAACTTCATGTCGCCGTCACCTGTCCCGACGGCTCGGAGCGCTCGGTCGTGGTCCGAGCGTCACCGGTTGTGCTCCCTCCTGGTCCTGATCCGACCGTGACGCAGCCGATTCGGCTATACGCCGGCGTCATCATCGATATCACCGCTCAGCAGAAGTTCGAACGCGAGCTCAGCGAGCTGGTCAACCGGTACCGGCTCCTGTCTGAGGTATCTCCCGACGTCGTCGCCGTCCATCAGGGCGGTCGGCTGGTCTACGGCAACCGTGCCGCGGCCCGACTCATCTTTTCTGGCTCACCCGAGTCAGAAAAGGAGTACGCCCAGATCGTGGCCGAGAACTTCGGCCGGCCGGTGACCGACATCGTCGATTCAGCCGACATCCCTGGCATGGTCGAACGCCTGAGCCAGCTGACCGAGGACGGCCAATTCTTCGAACATGGTGAAGCCCGCATCAAGTCGGTCGACGGAACGTCCACCGTCATGGAGCTGACCAGCATCCGCACCACATGGAACGGCGAGCCCGCTTTCCAGGTGATCGCCCGAGACATCTCGGAGCGCTTGGCCGCCGAGGCCGCGGCCCGCTACCGGGCCAGCCTGATCGCCCATGTTTCCGATGCCATCATCGGTATCGACGCCGAGGGTCGCATCGAGAGTTGGAACGAAGCCGCGCAAACCATCTATGGATGGGCAGAGGGCGAGGTCGCCGGGCTCTCCATCGGAACCGTCGTCACCGCCAACCGCACGGAGAGCGCGGCAGTGCTCGAACGTGGCCAGCACGCCCACCATCGCAAGGACGGGTCATCGGTCGATGTCCTGGTCTCCATCGACCCGTTGATCGATGACAATGCCCAGCCATCGGGGTGGGTGGTGGTGTGCACCGAACTCACCGACGCACGTCAGGCCGAAGCCGGCAGACGGGCCGCCGAGGAGCGCTACGAGGCAGTGGTGGCATCGCTCAGTGAAGGCATCATCCTCTTCGACAAGGCCGGCGCCATGAGCGCCCACAACCAGGCCGCCACAACCATCCTCGGCTCCCGGCTCGCCGAGGGCAACGGCCACCAGCTGTTCACCGGCCCCGGCATCGCCACTTCAGCCGACGGCCTGCCCATGGCCCCTGCCATGTTCCCCCACGTGCGGACGCTCGTCTCGGGAGAGTCCGAGGATGCCGTGGTGATCGGCGTCACCGACCACGAGGGCAGGCATCAGTGGCTGTCGGTGAGCTCGCGGCTCCTTTCGGGGGCACGCCAGTCCGATGCGCCCATGGTCGTCTGCTCGTTCACCGACGTGACCGATCGCAAGGCGGCAGAGGCGCAGCTCCACTGGCTGGCCTACCACGACTCGCTCACCGGGCTGGGCAACCGGAGCTTCTTCAACGACGAGCTCAAGCGCGAACTCATGATCTCCATGCAGCACGAGACCAACCTGGCGGTGCTGTTCATCGACCTCGACCGCTTCAAGCTGGTCAATGACTCCTTCGGGCACGCCAGCGGTGACGAACTGCTCTTGGAGCTGGCCCGCAGGTTCAAGATGACCGTCCGCAAGGGAGACGTCGTCAGCCGGTTCTCCGGTGATGAGTTCGTCGTCCTCTGTCAGGACGTGCGCGACGTCGCCCACGCCGTCGAGTTGGCCGGCGAGTACGCAAAGGTGATCGATCAGGCCTTCCGGCTCTCCACCGGGCGATCTGTCGTCGTGACTTGCAGCGTCGGCGTCGCCTACGTGGTCCAAGGCGACCAGACCGCCCAGGACATCCTGCAGCAGGCCGACACCGCCATGTTCAAGGCCAAGAACAGCGGTCGGTCGCGTATCGAGGTGTTCGACGATTCGCTCCGGGTCAACGCGGTGGCCCGCCTCGAGATCTACGACGACCTGCGCCACTCGATCGAGCATGACGAGTTGGTCGTGCTCTATCAGCCCATCGCCTCGGTGGCGGACGGGAAGATCGTCGCCCTCGAAGCCCTGGTGCGATGGAACCACCCGACGCGGGGCCTGCTCGGGCCCATGGAGTTCATCCCGTTCGCCGAGGAGACCGACCTCATCTTTTCGCTCGGGCGCTGGGTGCTACGTGAGGCCTGCGCCACCATGGCCCGTTGGCGCCGTGAGGTACCAGGGGCAGAGAACGCCTACATCACGGTCAACCTCTCGGTGCATCAGCTCAGCGATTCCACGCTGCTCCAGACCATCACCGAGGCCCTCACCGATGCTGGCCTGCCGCCCGAGGGGCTGCTCCTCGAGGTCACCGAGTCGCTGCTGATGAGCGAGAGCGATGAGACCGTCGACGCCCTCAATGGGATCCACGCCATGGGCGTCGGCCTGGCCATCGACGACTTCGGCACGGGCGAATCCTCGCTGGCCCGCCTGAAGCGGTTTCCGGTCAAGGTACTCAAGATCGACAAGTCCTTCGTGGACGGCCTCGGCATCCTCCAGACCGATGAGGCCATCGTGGCCGCCATCGTCCAGCTCTCCAAGGCGCTGGGACTGGTGGTCCTGGCCGAAGGGGTCGAGACCCCGATACAGCTCGAGCGGGTGCGGGCGCTCGGCTGCGACCTCTATCAGGGATTCCTGATGTCGCGGCCGATCAGCGCCGATCACGTCGACTTCACCAAGCAGGCGGAGACGACCCCGCAGACAGACCTCCCCGCGTAGCGGCGTACTCCGGTACCCGTTACGTGGGGCGGGCCCGCGGCTGGGCTCGTTCACCGTTCGCCGTTCACCGTTCGCCGCACGAAGCACGAAGCACTGCGAAGCTGCCGCTCAGCCCAGGCGTTCGATGATGGTGGCGTTGGCCTGCCCACCGCCCTCGCACATGGTCTGGAGTCCGTAGCGAGCCCCAGTGCGCTCCATTTCGTTGAGGAGCGTGGCCATGAGGCGGGCCCCCGAGCCACCGGTGGGGTGTCCGATGGCGATGGCCCCGCCGTTGACGTTCACCTTGTCCATGTCGGGATGGTGCTCCTTCTCCCATGCCAACACCACCGAGGCGAAGGCCTCGTTGATCTCGATCAGGTCGATGTCCTCCAGTGAGAGCTTGGACTTCGCCAGGACCAGCGACGTGGCTGGGATGGGCGCGGTCAGCATGATCACTGGGTCGTTGGCCGCCACAGCAAACGTGTGGAACCGGGCCCGAGGGGTCAGCCCCAACTGCGAGGCCCGCGCTTCGGACATGATCAGCACGGCGGCGGCTCCATCAGAGATCTGCGACGACGACGCTGCCGTTACCAGTCCGTCCTCCACGAAACATGGGGGGAGCGAGGCCAACTTTTCGTAGGTGGAACCGGCGCGCACGCCCTCGTCGAAGGTCAACATGCCTTCGCCCGCCGGGTCGCCCTCGTCGGTGCCGGCCACGGCTACCTTGTCATCGATCCGAGCCCGTCGGGTGGCCATGGGGACGATCTCGTTGTCGAAGCGTCCCTCGGCGATGGCCTGGGCGGCACGCTCGTGGGACTGCAGCGCAAACCGGTCCATCTCCTCACGGGTCACTCCCCACCGGCGGGCGATCTCCTCGGCGCACAGGCCCTGATGGATGAAGTCGAACCGCCCGTGGACGGCGGGTCCGTAGGCCTCGCCCGGGCCGTGCTCAGTCGTCGAGCCGATCGGTACCCGGCTCATGGCCTCGACACCGCCGCCGATGACGATGTCCATCGCTCCTGATGCCACGGCTTGAGCGGCAAAGTGGACCGCCTGCTGAGCCGAGCCGCACTGACGGTCAACCGTCGTCCCCGGGACAGTGTCCGGAAACCCAGCGGCTAGGGCGGCGTTGCGGCCGATGTTCATCGACTGCTCGCCCACGGTCATGGTGCACCCGAAGATCACGTCTTCGACCATGGCCGGATCGAGATCGTTTCGGGCTAGAAGCGCCATGAGCGGCTGGGCGGCGAGATCCACGGCGTGCCACCCGGACAGCCGTCCGTTCTTCCTTCCTACTGGAGTGCGGACTACATCGATGATCACAGCGCTGGCCATGCAGCCATTGTGACCGATCTGCCAAGGTTGCCGGAAATCTGGCGGTGTGTCAGATTTCCTATTCACCGGGCGGAGCAACTCTGAGTCCGGCCGAGCGAGGGAACCAATCTGATGGACCGACCGATGGACCTGCACTACACCGACGCCCAGGAGGCGTTCCGGGACGAGGCCCGATCCTGGCTGGACGCCCACGTGCCCGCTCCCCGGTCGTTGCCGTCACTCGATACCGCGGCAGGGTTCGAAGCCCATCGGGCGTGGGAGGCCGCGCTGGCCGCTGACCGGTGGTCCGTCGTCTCCTGGCCCGAGGAGTTCGGGGGTCGCGGGGTAGGGATCCTGGAGTGGCTGGTATTCGAGGAGGAGTACTGGCGAGCCCAGGCACCCCTGCGGGTCAGCCAGAACGGCGTGTTCTTGCTGGCCCCGACCATGTTCGAGTTCGGCACCGATGCGCAAAAGCAGCGATTCCTGCCTCCCATGGCCTCGGCTGCCGAGATCTGGTGCCAGGGATGGTCAGAGCCCGATGCCGGCAGCGACCTCGCCGGCATCCGCAGCCGAGCCCAGCGCTCGGACGACGAAGGTGGATGGGTCCTCAGCGGTCAGAAGACCTGGGCCTCACGCGGCGCCTTCGCCGAATGGTGCTTCGGCCTGTTCCGCACCGACCCCGAGGCCGAGCGCCACCGCGGCCTGACCTACTTCCTGATCGACATGGCCACCCCCGGGGTGACCGTCCGTCCCATCCCGCAGATCGACGGGGAGTCCGGGTTCGCCGAGCTGTTCTTCGAAGACGTATTCGTCCCCGACGAACTGGTCCTTGGCGAGGTCGGCAAGGGTTGGAACGTAGCCATGGCCACCGCCGGAACAGAGCGCGGACTCAGCCTGCGCAGCCCGGCACGCTACAGCCGCGCCGCCGAGCGCCTAGTCGACCTCTACGCCGATTGCCTGGACCGCGACCCCGACCGGGCTCGCCGCAGTGCGGACTCGGTAGCCCAGGCGTGGATGGATGCCGAGGCCTACCGTCTCAACACGCTGTGGACCGCCACCCGGGTCCTCGACGGTGGCTCGGTCGGCCCCGAGGCCAGCGCCAACAAGATCCACTGGTCGCAGACCGACCTGTCCATCCATCGGGCCGCCCTCGACCTACTCGGTCCCGAGGCCGAGTTCCACGGGGACGGCGTAGACGCCCCCTGGCTCGACGGCTTCCTGTTCGCACTAGCCGGCCCCATCTACGCCGGAACCAACGAGATCCAGCGGAACGTGGTGGCCGAGCGCATGCTCGGGCTGCCGCGAGGCTGACCAGGAGCGACTGACATGCACTTCGCCTTCACCGAAACCCAGCTCGAGTTCCGCGATGCCGTGCGCCAGGTACTGGCCAAGGAGTGCACGACCGACGACGTGCGCGCCGCCTATGAGGCCCCTGCGGCCCGCACGGGTCGATGGGACACGCTGGCCCAGATGGGCATCACCGGCCTGGCCGTGCCCGAGGCCCATGGCGGCCTGGGGCTGGGTCTGGTCGACCTTGTACCCATCATCGAGGAAGCCGGACGGGTGGTGCTCCCCGAGCCGCTGGCGATGACCGCCGGAGTGGCTGGGCCACTTCTCGCCGATGTGAACACAACCGCCGCCGGTGGGAACGCCCACGTCGTGCGGTGGCTCGAAGGGGTGGCCTCCGGCGACCTGACAGCTGCCGTGGCCGATGCCCGCTACCCGAAGCTGGCCGTGGCCGGAGCCGACGGTGCAGACCTGCTCCTCCTCGTGGCCGACGGTCCCGACGGACCCGAACTCCACGGGCTCGATGCCACGGATGCTCCCGTCATCTCCGTTCCTTCCCTTGACCCCACACGTCGCCTCGGGGAGCCGGCATGGGTGCCGTCCCCAGAGTCCCTCCTGGCTTCGGGGGCGGTGGCGGCATGGTGCATCGCTCGCACGGCCGACCGGGCCGCCGTGGCCACGGGGGCAGAGCTGCTCGGGCTGGCCGATGCCATGATCACTCGGACCGCCGAGTACGCCAAGGATCGCCAGCAGTTCGGCAAGCCCATCGGGAGCTTTCAGGCCGTCAAGCACCTGGTAGCCGGAGCCCAGGTCCTCCTCGAGTTCGCCCGGCCTGCCGTGTACGGGGCAGCCTGGGCGATCGATGAAGGGACCGGCGACACCGCTCGGGCCGCATCGGTGGCCAAGGCGTATGCATCTGACGCGGCCCTAGAGGCAGCCCGGATCTCCCTGCAGGTGCACGGAGCCATCGGCTACACGTGGGAGTGCGACCTCCACCTGTTCCTCAAGCGCTCGTGGGCCTTGGCCGAGGCATGGGGTTCGGCCGCTGACCACCGGGCCCGCCTGATCGACTCGCTACTTGCTGGCCGTTGAGCAGCCCTCAGGGGCGGGCGAACGCGTAGACCGGGACCCCGTTGGACTGGGCGGAATGTCCAGGCAGATACGGACCGTTGATGACCACGGCCAGCCTGCCCACCGGTGCAGGCCCAGCGTCACCCTCCACGGTCACGATGGCCCCATCCGGCCACACCTGCACGACCACGCCGACATGTTCCGATGTGTTCACGCTCGACGGACCCGTGCCGTAGAGCACGGCGTCTCCCGGTAGGGCAGCCGCCGTCGGGGGCAGCACTGCGGTGTTGGCTGCGGCCCAGCCGTAGATGTCACCGGTGAACCCATAGGAGGGGATCGCCACACCGGCCTGTCGCCACACCCAGGTGGCGAAATATGCGCACCACGCCACGCACGGCCCATATGGATTACAGAAGTAGCCGGGCACCAGGTCGGGGTTCACCTGGCTCGATGCCACCGACACGATGGACGAAGCTAAGGCCGACGGCGACGGGTTCGCCGGGTTGGTGAAGTCATAGGCGAACCCGTCAGGGTCGAGCAGCCAGTACCCAGCACCGTCTTGAGTGAGCGTGATGGCCGACACCGGCGGCACCACCCGGGGGTCCCCACCGAGTCCGCCTCCCAGCGATCCACGGAACACTGCGTCGCCCGCGGTAAACACGCCGCCGTCGCTGGCCGCCAGGTAGTAGCCGCCATCGCTGGAAGTTGCGGCCATCCCTACGATCGGGTCGTTCAAGACGATGCCACCGAGAGAGCCGTGGAACCCGGCGCTGCCGTAGGCGAAGATACCGCCGTCACCGGCCACCAGCCAGTAGCCCTGCCCCAGGTGGGCCGGGGCCATCCCGGTGATGGCCGAGACCAGCGGGGAACCACCCATCGACCCGAGGAACGGTGCATCACCAAAAGCGAACAGCCCACCATCGGAGGCCACCAGCCAGTAGCCCTTGCCATCCGGAGTGGCCGCCATGCCCACGATCGGCTCATTGAGAGCCACCGCCCCCATCGATCCATAAAAACCGGCATTGCCCAGGGCGAACACGCCACCATCGAGCGCCACTAGCCAGTAGCCCTTGCCATCCGGAGTGGCCGCCATGCCCACGATCGGGGCCTGCAGTCGGAGCGCCTCGAGGGAGCCATGGAACCCCGCATTCCCGATGGCCAAGACATCGCCGTCGGCCGAGGCCAGCCAGTAGCCCTCGGCTGCAGCCGTAGCAGCCGGATTGGCGACTTGGGCCACGACGACTGAGTGGAACGCGTTGGCGGGTCGCCCGAGTGTTGGGGCCCCGAACCCGATGACACCCCCTCCGGCATACACGTGCGGTGCCAGAGTCTTTGATCCGACTGCCCCGGGCACGGGAGATGCCGCACGGGCCGCGGGTGCGACGGCGACCATCGTGAGCGCAGTAAGCAGAGCGACGCATACGGTCGCCACGGAACGCCTGATGTAATCCATGCCCCAAATTGTATCCGGGCTATCCGGGCTGTCCGGGCTATCGAGCACAGTGAGCCCGGCAAGCCCCGCTACCCGGGCGCTGCACGTGTGGGCGAACTGGTCGGGGATGGCCGGGTGCACCCGCGCCTGCCCTAGGGCTCTATCGGCTACCTGGACCGTGTCACCCCACCGGGAACTGACACCCCGTCAGATGCGGGGGTACACTCCTCGCTATGGCCGAACTGCCGATGATCATCTCCGTCGACGACCACATCGTCGAGCCCGCCACCACCTGGACGGATCGCATCCCGGCCAAGTATCACGACGTGTGCCCCCGCATTGTGCGGGCCCCCATGGGGGAGGTCACCTTCGTCGGCGGCAAGTTGACGGTGAAGCCTGGGTCCGAGGGCACTCCGGCCGACTGGTGGCACTACGAGGACCTGAAGCGCCCGCTGCTGCGGGTCGACTCGGCCGTGGGCGTACCCCGTGACCAAGTCACCATGAAGGGCATCACCTACGAGGACATGCGCCCGGGCTCCTACAGCCAAAAAGAGCGCCTCGAGGACATGGACACCAACCACATCGAGGCGTCCCTCTGCTTCCCGACCTTCCCTCGTTTCTGCGGCCAGACCTTCACCGAGGCCAAGGACAAAGAGCTCGCCCTCCTGTGCGTCGAGGCCTACAACGACTACCAGGTGGAAGAGTGGTGCGCCGGCACTGGGGGTCGCCTGATTCCGCTGGTCATCGTGCCGTTGTGGGACCCCCAACTGGCCGCCGCAGAGGTCCGACGCAATGCGGCGCGTGGCGTGCACGCGGTCTGCTTCTCGGAGATCCCGTCCTACTTGGGCCTGCCCTCCATCCACGACCCGGACAACTACTGGGACCCGTTCTTCCAAGCGTGCGACGAGACGTCCATGGTCGTCAACATGCACATCGGCTCGAGCTCCAAGATGCCGTCCACCTCGGCCGACGCACCGGCCGCCGTGGGCTCCTCACTGACCCACATCAACGCCGAGCTGTCGATGGCCGACTTCCTCCTGTCGGGCCTCTTCGAGCGGTTCTCGAACTTGAAGGTCGCCTACTCCGAGGGCCAGATCGGATGGATCCCCCACCTCCTCCACCGCATGGACGTGGTGTGGGAGGACAACCGGGGTTGGGGCGGTGTGGCTGACAAGGTGCCGAACCCGCCGTCGAGCTACTTCAAGGACCACGTGTTCGGCTGCTTCTTCGACGACCCGAACGGCCTGATGCTCATCGACCAGATCGGTGAGGACAACATCACCTACGAGTCGGACTACCCGCACTCGGACTCCACGTGGCCCCGCACCCGCGAGATCGCCGAGAAGCAGATGGCCGGACTCACCGACGAGCAGCGCTACAAGGTCGTCCGGGGCAACGCCATCAAGCTCTTCAGCCTCGACTTCGCGTGATCCCCGGACGTAGACCAGGCCGCGAGCAGTAGCAACCCCATGGACCTCCGTTACTCCGATGCCGAGCAGGCGTTCCGGGCAGACCTCCGCTCCTGGCTGGAGACGACCCTTCCTGGACTCCCTCCCAAGCCGTCCCCGGACGACTGGTCGGGACGTCGCGCCTACGACACCCACTGGCAGCGCTTGTTGTTCGATGCTGGCTACGCCGGAGTGGACTGGCCGGCAGAGGGCGGTGGACGGGGTAGTTCCGCCATCGAGGAGCTCATCTTCAAAGAGGAGCTCGAGCGGGCCCATGCCCCCTACGTCGGGGTGAACTTCGTCGGGCTCCTCCATGCCGGTCCGACGGTGATTGCCGAGGGGACGCCGGAGCAGCGGGCCAAGTTCCTGCCGCCGATCCTGCGCGGTGACGAGGTGTGGTGCCAAGGGTTCTCCGAGCCCAACGCCGGCAGCGACCTCGCCTCCATGCGTACCAAAGCGGTGCGCGACGGCGACGACTACGTCATCAGCGGACAGAAGATCTGGACGTCGCATGCCGAGGTGGCCGACTACTGCGAGCTGTTGGTGCGCACCGGCCCCGAAGACAGCCGCCACCGCGGCATCTCGTGGCTCATCCTCCCTATGGACACTCCCGGCGTCGACATCCGGCCGCTGACCACCATCGCTGGCTCCACCGAGTTCGCCGAACTATTCCTGGACGAGGTCCGGGTCCCGGTGGCCAACCGAGTGGGTGAGGAGAACGATGGCTGGCGGGTGACCATGGTCACGCTCAGCTTCGAGCGCGGCACTGCCTTCGTCGGCGACCTGCTCGAAGCCATCGAACTGCTGAACGCCTCGGTCACCCTGGCGGTGCGCACCGGCGCATGGGCCGACCCTGGGGTGCGTCGCCAGGCCGGGCACCTGAAGGCCGAGCTCGATGCCCTGTGGGCCCTCACCAAGCGCAACGTCTCCCAGGCAGCTCGCACCGGCATCCCCGGGGTGGGCGGCACCTACTTCAAGCTGGCCTACTCCGAGACCCGCCACAAGCTCGGCGAGTTCAGCCTGTCGCTCCTGGATCGGGCCGGCCTGGCCGCCCACGACCTCGAGGGCACCGACGGCGGCGGCCTCCTGCCCGCCGGCACCATGGTGGAGGACTGGCTGCGCGGCATCTCCTTGACCATCGCCGCTGGCACCTCGCAGATCCAGCGCAACATCGTCGGCGAGCGGATCCTGGGTCTCCCCAAGGAGCCTCAGGCAGTTGCTCCGACCGGGACCAAGGGATAGGGGCAGGTCATGGACTTCGAGGTCTCTGAGTTCCAGAACGAGTTGGCAACCGGCATCCGCAATCTGTGTGAAGGTGCCTTCCCCTTGGACGTGATCCGCCAGCGCGAGTCCACCGATCGGGTCGTCGACCGCGCCGGATGGAGTCGACTGGGCGACGCCGGCGTGTTCCATCTCTGTCTGGCCGAGGAGGCCGGTGGGGTGGGGCTCGGCCTGGCCGAGGCCGCCCTGGTGTTCGAAGAACTGGGGCGTTCCCTGGTACCTGGGCCCCTGGTGGCATCTCACCTGGCCGCCGGCCTGATCGACGGGGCCGATGATGGCTCCGTGGTGGTCGGTTTGGTCGAGCGACCGGCAGCCGGTTCGATCGGTGCCGCTACGTTCCCAGTGATAGTCGAGCATCTGGCCGACATCGACGTGCTGCTCGTTCTGTCCGACGCTGGCATCGAGCGGCTCGACCCGGCCGCGCTCGAGGCCACATTGCTTCCCCGGCCCATGGACCCGCTGACTCCGGTGTGGTCGGTACCCACCCTGCCCGCCGGAGAGCTAGTGGCTGGCCCCGAGGTGGCGGCATGGTGGCGGCGCGATGGCGCTGTGCTCACCGCCGCCCTGCAGGTCGGCATGGCTCAGTGGACCTGTGATCTGGCTGTGGAGTACGCCAAGGGACGGGTCCAGTTCGGACGCCCCATCGGCGGGTTCCAGGCCGTCAAGCACCTCTGTGCCGACATGACGGTGCGGGCCGAGGTGGCCCGGTGCGCGGTACAGGCCGCGGCCGTCACCGTGGACCAGCCCGACGTGGGCGATGCCGCCGTGGCCGCGGCTGGGGCCAAGCTCTTGGCCGACGAGGCCGCTATCACCAATGGACGGTCCTGCGTCCAGGTCCACGGCGGCATGGGGTTCACCTGGGAGGTACCAGCCCATCTGGCCTACAAGCGGGCCCGGGTGCTGGCCACGCAGTTCGGCTCTGCTGATGTCCTGGCCGAATCACTGGCCGACGCCCTGGCCGAATCACTGGCCGGTTCGATTCCGGAGAGTTGATTTCGGAGAGTTGATTTCGGAGAATCGAGCCGCCCTCGGTTTCCGCACCGGATGGACGCAGTAGCCGACGACCCGTCCCCCTGGGGACCCGAACAAACGAGGACCACCGGTGACCAACTCCCCCATCGCCATGCCCGCCCATGTCGTACCTGTGCTGCCAGCCGGGGTGGTCTCCTTCGGCATGCAGTTGCCCGTGCAGTCCCAGTCCACCATCTACGTCGAGCCATGGGAGCCCGAGGCGGGGCCGGCCGAGTTGGCCCGGGTGGCGCAGGCCTGTGAGTCAGCCGGGTTCTTCTATGTCGGCGTATGCGACCACACGTTCATCCCCGAACGGCTGGCTGGGGCCATGAGCACCACCTGGTATGACACCGTGGCCACGTTGGGCTATCTGGCTGGCGTGACCAGTGAGATCCGTCTCCTGTCGCACATCTACGTGGCTGCCCTCCGCCATCCGCTGCGGGCCGCCAAGGAGTTCGCCACTGTCGACGTGCTCTCCTCGGGCCGCGTCATCTGCGGCGTGGGGGCCGGCCACGTCAACGAGGAGTTCGACCTGATGGGCCCCGCGTTCGACGAGCGAGGTGCGGCTACCGACGAGGCGATCGCCGGTCTGAGCATTGGGCTGACCGAGGAGTACCCGGTGCTGCTCGGCCCGCGCTGGCCGGCGTCCGGGGTCGGCCTCAAGCCCCGACCGGTCCAGTCGCCCCGCCCGCCCATCTGGGTGGGAGGGTCGTCGCTGCCCGCACTGCGCCGCACCGCTCGCTACGCCGATGGCTGGCTCCCCCAGTCGGTCGGCCCCAACGTCGAACTGCTGGCCACACTGGCCGAGTTGCGGGCCGAGTACCGCGACGGAGCCCCGCTCGACATCGGGTCCATTGCCTACCCGCTCTACCTCGGTGACCCGCCAGCCGGCAACGAACTGCCCCCTGGCACGGTCCAGGGCTCAGCCGACCAGATCGCCACCTACCTGCGCCCCTTCGGAGAGGCCGGCGTGGGCCAGATCCAGGTCCGGTTCCCCGCCCACTCTGTCGAGGAGCTGTGCGACCAGATCGCACGGTTCGGCGCCGAGGTCATCCCGTTGGTGAACGGCTGAACTGTCGTCGCTGGGGATGATGCTGGCATCCCCCACCAGATAGCCTAATTTTTTTAGTGGCGACGCCATCGTGGGCGTTGCCGGTCCATGTGGATCAACCCCTACCAACGTAACTAGCGAAAGGCTTCACCATGTACGTCCGCAAATTCGCTCTCCTCGGGGCCACTCTGATCGCCGGGGCCACCATGGCCGCCTGCAGCAGTAACTCTTCGAGCACGACTACCACCACGAGTCCGACAACGACGACCGGCGCCACCAATACCGGCATCAAGCTCACCACCGCCACCATCAGGACCATGCAGGGGGCACTAGCCACGGTCGGCTGCTACACCGGTCCTGTCGACGGCCTGTTCGGCCCCGGCACCAGTGCAGCCCTGCGGAGCTTTCAGACTGCCTCGGGCATAACTGCTGACGCCGTCTATGGCAGCGTCTCGGCTGCCAAGCTCACATCGAGTGCTGCCAGCGGCACCAAGGTGTGCGTCGTGACGACTCCCACGACCACTACTACGGCGGCCGGAACGGCGGCTCCGCCCTGCACTCAGGCCGCACTCCAGGCTGCGCTTCCGAGCGGAGCCACCATCGTGACGACCCCTGCTCGTGGGGCTGGTCAGCCCAACTATCTCTGTTCAGGCAACTACGCCTTTGCCGTAGTCAACACCGGACCCGCCAGTGGTGCGGGTGACAACCTCACCGGCTATGACTACGCCCAGTTGTTCGCCGCCCAGAATTCGGCATGGGCCGTGGTCGACCGGGGCACGTACTGCTCGATGGTTCCCAAGGAGATCTACGACGCAGGCTGCACCGTCAGCTAGTCCGTCAAGGAGGCCGCTTCAGGCCATCGCACTGTTGTGAAGCACGACCCCCGGCCCCTGGTCGGGGGTCGTGCGCGTCCGGCCCGGCGGCGGCCTCGCCGGGCTTGCGCCCTTTGGACCAAGACGGGACCGATCTAGGGGGTCGACGAACTCGTCGTCGAGATCGACCCGGGGCCGGTCGTCGCAGCTGGCACGGTCGTCGTGGTCGTGGTCGTCGCAGGCGGCACGGTCGTCGTGGTCGTGGTCGTCGCAGCTGGCACCAGCCCTGGGATCAGACCGTTCGAGCCGTTGGTGGTGATGGTGGTCGTGCGGGAGGTGGCCGGCGGGTACTGGAGGCAGAGCGCGCCAAAACCCACGAAGGCCACGGCCAAGAGCACCGTGGACCGCCGGATCCGGATCCGGCGGCTCATAGGCATCCCCATGAGCCCTACCAGCGCTCCATGCGGTGGCGCCTGGGGCGCAGACGCGGTGATCACTCCGTCCCTGCCTTGAGGACCAGCACCGCCGTCGGTCGCTCCAGTGGGTTCGGTGGGCCCAGTGGGTTCGGTGGGCCCAGTGGGTTCGGTGGGCCCAGTGCGCCCGTTCGGACTCACGGCTTCTTCCGATTCAGCCCATCGCCCACCCCGGGCGACGAGACCCCGGCTTGGCGCAGCGCGGTGAAGGCCCGCAGGCGGAGCTCCCGCTCCACTTCGAACTGACGCCCAGGCAGCGTCCGGGCGATCAACCGGAGTTGCACGTAACCAACATCGACCGTCTCGATACCGGCCACCACCGGATCCCCCAGGATCAGACCCGCCCACTCGGGGTCTGCCGCCATCGCCGTCAGCACCTCATGGAGCAGGCCGGTGACTTCCACCAGGTCCTCGGTGACCAACACCGGGATGTCGATGACGGCCCGCGACCAGTCCTTGGACAGGTTGGTCACCTGACGCAAAGCACTGTTGGGCACTACGACGAGTTCGCCCTGGGCCGTGCGGATCTTGGTCACCCGTAGCGTGAGCTCCTCCACGGTGCCCTTGATGCCGGTCTGCTGGCCCGGCATCGACAGCTGAATCACATCCCCGAAGGCGAACTGGTGCTCGGCAAAGAGGAAGAAACCGGCCAGTAGGTCCCCGACCATCTGCTGGGCACCGAAGCCCAGGCCGATACCGACCACGGTGGCCGGTGCCACCAGCGTCGTAAGCGGAATTCCGAGCCGATCGAAGGCCAAGATGGCCACGATGAAGTACGTGAGGGCCACCACCACCCACTCGACCGCTTCACTGATCGCCCTCGATCGCTTGAGCGACTCGGAGGCGACGATCCCCGTCTCTATCTGGTGCTTGATCTGGACGTCGATCCAGCGGCGGCGGCGGTGGGCTACCCAGTGGGCGAAGCGGACGAGGAGACCGGCGCCGAGCAGCAGCACGATGACAGGCAGCAGGTTGTCCCGGAGGTAGGAGTGGTCGATGACGGAACCTTATCGTCGTACACCATCAGCGCACGGTGCCCTCGGGTGGCCGCAGCCCACCACGTGCTGCCTGTGCGTGCAATAATCTGACGCACTGTCAGCTCTGGGTGCACACCCGGCGGGGGTACGCACGCGAACTCTGCGGCGCTGCCTTCGACCATCACCACGAACACGGCCGCTGGTGCATGCACCGGGCCACACAGAAGGGATCGGCACCATGCTCGACTACGTGATCCGAAACGGCGTCGTCGTCGACGGGACCGGCGCCCCTGGCTTCCGGGCCGACGTCGGCATCTTGGACGGGATGATCGTCAAGGTGGGCACCATCGATGAGGACGGTGCCGAAGAGCTCGACGCCGAAGGGCTGATCGTCGCCCCCGGCATCATCGATCCCCACACCCACTACGATGCCCAGCTGTTCTGGGACCCGACCGCCTCCCCTTCCAACCTGCACGGGGTCACCACGGTCATCGCCGGCAACTGCGGCTTCACTCTCGCCCCCATCAAGGCCGCCGACCACGACTACATCCGCCACATGATGGCCAAGGTGGAGGGCATGCCCCTGGTGGCGTTGGAGAACGGCATCACGTGGGACTGGTCCACCTTCGGTGAGTACCTCGACCGCCTGGAGGGGAATCTCGGCGTCAACGCCGGGTTCTTGGTGGGCCACTGTGCCATCCGTCGCTGGGTCATGGGATCGGATCGAGCCGACCAGGTGGCGAACGACGAAGAGCTCGCCGCCATGACCGCACTGCTGGCCGAGTCGATCGAGGCCGGAGGCCTCGGGTTCTCGTCATCGCAGTCCCGCACCCACTCCGATGGGGACGGCAACCCCATCTCCTCGCGCTTCGCCGACCGGCGCGAGATGCTGGCCTTCTGCGAAGTAGTCCGTGACCATCCCGGCACCACGCTCGAATACATCACCAACGGCTGCCTCGACAGCTTTACCGACGAGGAGATCGACCTGATGGTGGCCATGACCACCACGGCCCGCCGTCCCTTGAACTGGAACCTGCTGACCGTCGACTCGCGCACCCCCGACAAGACGGCCCGTCAACTCGAGGCCTCCTCGGCTGCCGCCGCAGCCGGTGGGAAGATCATCGCTCTCACCATGCCGACCCTGGTGCCGATGAACATGAGTTTCCGGACCCACTGCGCCCTGTTCCTCATTCCTGGCTGGGGCGACGTCATGGGCCTTCCGGCCGACGAGCGGATCGCCAAGCTGCGCGACCCTGCTGTGCGTGAGGAGCTCGACGAGTTGGCCCACTCAGAAAGTGCTGGTGTATTCCGCCGCCTGTCCCACTGGTCCAACTACATCGTCGGAGACACCTTTGCCCCTGAAAATGCTGGCTACAGCTGGCGCGATATCGGGTCTATCGCCGAGGAGCAGGGCAAGGAACCCTTCGACGCCCTGCTCGACCTGGTCATCGCCGACGAACTACGAACCGTCCTGTGGCCCAAGGCCTCCGACGGCGACGCCGAGTCTTGGCAGGCTCGAGTTGATGTGTGGAACGATCCTGGCGCGCTGGTCGGCGGATCAGATGCTGGCGCACACCTCGACCGGATGTGCGGATCGAACTATCCGACCTCGTTCCTGGGCGACTGCCTGCGCAAGCGGAAGTTGGTACCCATGGAGCAGGCCATCCACTGGATGACCCAGGCCCCAGCTGATCTGTTCGGGCTGCACGACCGTGGCCGGGTGGCAGAGGGGCTGCGGGCCGACCTGTTCGTGTTCGACCCGGAAACCATCGCTTCCGAACCTGCCACCTTGGTAGAGGACCTTCCCGGAGGGAGCCCCCGGCTCATCGCCGATTCGATCGGTGTGGTCCGGGTGCTGGTCAACGGGATCGAGACCGTTGCCGATGGGGCGCCCACCGGCAACCTCCCTGGCACCCTCCTGCGGTCCGGCCGAGACACCGTGACGGTCGACACGTCGGCCACCTGATCTCCGGTATCTGATCTGATCGACCTGATCTCCGGTTGCTGGTCTGATCGACCTGATCTGATCGACCTGATCTGAGAAGGGCACCGTAACCAAGCGGGTCGCCCCCTACACTTCTGACCCGGTGCCAACCGACACCGGTGCACCGCACCCGGTCAACTGACCGGGCAACGAAAGGGAACCACCTGATGGGAAACAAGGCCACCAGAGACGAGACCCGGCTGCTGATCGGCGGAGAGTGGGTCGAGGCCGGCAACGGCACCTACGACATCATCAACCCAGCCACCGAAGAGGTCGTCGGCCAGGCCCCCAACGCATCGGTGGCCGACGCCGAGGCCGCCGCCGCGGCTGCTCGGGCCGCCTTTCCGGCCTGGGCCGCCACACCGGTCGAAGAACGACTCGCCCTGTTGAAAGCCGCGGCTGGCGCCATCCGGGCCAGGAACGATGACCTCGTCCCCTTGGTGATCGCCGAGACCGGCGCCACCGCATCAGTCGGATCACGCATGCAGGTCCCCATCAGTGCCGACCGATTCGAGCGCTACAGCCGCGACATCCGCCACATCCAGGAGTCGATGCTCCCCCCCATCGCCACCAACGCCACCCCGCTGGCGCCCGGCGGATTGGTCAGCGCTCTGGCCTACCGTCAACCCGTCGGCGTGGTCGCCGCCATTGCCAGCTACAACTTCCCCCTCACCAACATGGCCGGCAAGGTGGCCCCGGCACTCGCCATGGGGAACACAGTGGTGATCAAGCCCGCCCCCCAGGACCCGCTAGCCATCGTGGAGCTGGCTCGGGTGCTCGACGAAGTCGGGTTCCCCCCCGGTGTGGTCAACCTGGTCAGCGCGCAGGGCCCCGAGCCGGCATCGATACTCACCTCGTCCCCGGACATCGACATGGTGTCGTTCACCGGGTCGACGGCTGTAGGCGTGCGGATCGCTGCCGCTGGTGCTCCCACCATGAAGCGCCTCCTGATGGAGCTCGGCGGCAAGGGTGCAGCTGTGGTCTTCGCCGATGCCGACATCAAGGCAGCCATCGGCGCTATTGGCTCGACCTGGGCCTTCCACTCCGGCCAGATCTGTACTGCCCCCACCCGGGCCGTCATCCACCGCAGCATCTTCGATCAAGTGGTCGAAGGGCTCTCGGCCTTTGCTGGCCGGCTGACTGTGGGCGACCCCACCGAAGCCACCACCGTGGTCGGGCCGGTCATCTCCGGGGCACAACAGCAGCGGATCCTCGACTACATCGAGTCCGGGCGCAAGGAGGGCGAGGTCGTGGTCGGCGGTCGTCGCCCCGAACACATGGAGACCGGCTTCTATGTCGAGCCCACCCTGATCACCGGCTCCAACGACATGGTGGTGGCTCGCGAAGAGATCTTCGGCCCGGTGGTCGTGGCTATCCCGTTCGATGACGACGACGAAGGTATCGCCATCGCCAACGACTCGGAGTTCGGACTGTACGACTACGTGTTCTCGAGCGACACCGCACGGGCCTTCAAGGTGGCCAAGCTGCTGCGTGCTGGACACGTCGGCATCAACACGGCCCAGCGCAACATGGATGCCCCCTTCGGTGGATTCAAGATGAGTGGCATCGGACGAGACGGTGGCGACTACGGCCTCGAGGCGTACTCGGAGATGCAGTCAATCATCTGGGCCAGCTGAGACGCACCGGGTCAGCCGAGTCGGCGCACGAGCCAAGTCTCTGGATCGGCCGGGTCAGCCAGCACCCAGGAACGGGGCACCGAAGGCGAACACGCCGCCGTCGGTGGCCACCATCCAGTAGCCGCTGGTAGAGGCATCGCTAGCCATGCCGGCGATGGGAGCAGCCAAGCGGATGTTGCCGGCGCTCCCTTGGAACGGCGCGTCGCCGAAGGCGAAGATTCCGCCGTCGGAGGCCACCAGCCAGTAGCCGAGGCCATCCGAGCACGAGGCCATGCCGACGATGGAGGCGTTGAGGGAGAGCGCTCCGGTGGAGCCGACGAAGGGGGCATCGCCGAAAGCGAAGATCCCGCCGTCGGAGGCGACCAGCCAGTAGCCGTTTCCGGATGCAGAACGGGCCAGTCCAACCACCGGAGAGTTGAGGCGCAACCCGCCTGTGGATCCATAGAACGCCGCATCGCCGAATGCGAAGATTCCGCCGTCAGAGGCGACGAGCCAATAGCCGCGGCCGGTTGCCGTGGGCGTCATGTCGACGACTGCGGCGTTGAGCCGCTGGCCGCCCATCGATCCGAAGAAGGCGGCGTCACCGTAGGAGAAGATCCCGCCATCAGAGGCGACCAGCCAGTAGCCGAGGCCGGTCGGGGTCCCGACGATGTGTCTGATGGGTGCAGCCAACGCCTCTCCCGCCATGGAGCCATGATCCGTCGCCATTCCGTGGCTGGACACCGAGCCGTCCGCTCTCACCACCCAGTACCCTCCGCCACTGGCCACCGAGGCGATCCCGACGGCGGCATCAGGCGATATGAGCGACTCAGAACCGGGAACCGACGCGACCGCGTACGGATACGAGTACGGACCACCGGTGGCCGTCGTCTGCCCGTTCGGCCCCACCCTCTGGCCCGGGCAGTACACGGGCACACCCGTCTGGAGCCCCGCTACCGATGGTCCCGATGCCACCGGGTTCCCCGCAATGGCGTTCTGCGTGCTTTGGCGCCCCTGGGCCGCCCGCAAGTTCCCGTAGGCAAATCCGAAGACTTGGACTGTCCAGGCCTGACCACCGGAGCAGGTCACGCCGACGCCGACAACGTCGTATCCAGCGTTCAACATGTTTTGACGATGCCCCGCCGAGGCCATGTAGGCGCTATGCATCCCATCGGACCCATCACCTGGCCACGACCCGTTTCCTGAGTTGCCGGAGTTTCCGGCCAACATGCAGATCTGACCCGGGGAGGGTTGGCTTCCACACGCCGACAGTGGCGGGTCCTGCACCACACCGGTGGCCGCCAGATGGACCGACCAGGCCTGGGCCTGGGCCGCCAGCCCGGCATCCACCATCAGCGGGGGGACTTGGAGGGATGGCGAAGTTCGGGCAGCACGCTCGGCGTTCGCTCGATCCAGGAGGTCCTGTGCGTACAGCGCCTGGACCATTGGGAGATCGAGGGCGGCAGCACCAGCGGGCACTGATGCAATAGGCCCCATCGACAGCCCCACTGAAGCGGCCACCAGCGCCAGGCCGATGGACGCGATACCAGCCGCCCGCCGAGCGGCGCGGCTCAGCATCTGATAACTGTGCTTGCCATTGCTAGTTGAGTCTTGATGGTCAGGCATGAAGGAAACCGATCCTCTGTCGATGTACTTGCCGCAGAGCGATGGCCAGCCTGGTCGTGTGGCCGCGCCGTCGGCTGTCTGGCCGTCGGCTGTCTGGCCGTCGGCTGCATGGCCGTCGGCTGCATGGCCCGCCAAGTTCCGACCAGAAGGTGCGTTCTGGACTACCGCTCATATTGATATATCGGCCGTTCGAGAGCAAAACTGAAAGCCTGGGCGCGATCGGCTACAACAGGTGGGTGCCCGTGCCTGTGTCGTCCCCCATTCCCCGATCGTTTACCGAGATGGCCGAGCGGGTCAATAATTGGGGGAGGTGGGGGCCCGACGACCAGATCGGCACGCTCAACCTGATCGATGCGGCCGCCAGGATGCGAGGGGTCGCCTCGGTCGTCGACGGGGTCGCCTTTCCCCTCGGTATCCCCATGTCGGCTGCCGAAGGCATCCAGATGGGGTTCATCGAGGGCCGTGTCAACCCGACCCACTCCATGGTTTCGGTGAACGCTCCCCAGAGCGACGACCCGGGGTGGATCGCCTTTTCCGAGGATGTCGTGACCTTCGCCATGCAGTGCGCCACGCACTGGGACGGCCTGGCCCACACCTCGTACGGCGGTCCCGACGACGGTCGGCTCTACAACGGCTATCCGGCATCGTCGATCACCGAGGACGGCGCTTCGAAGCTCGGGATCCAGAACATCCGGACACTGGTCTCGCGTGGCCTCCTCCTCGATGTGGCCCGGGCCAAGGGCCTCGAACTCCTCGAGCCGGGCTACCCGATCACGCCCGATGACCTCGACGCTGCGTGCGGGCTCGCCGGGTTCGACATCGAGCCGGGCGACGTGCTGCTCGTGCGTACTGGCAATGCCGCCCATCTAGCCATGCCGGGTCGGCCCGGCATCGGCGGTGCGGCTCCGGTCCGCGATCTGATCGCCTACACCTGGCCCACCCCGGGGCTCACCGTCGCCACCGCTGGCTGGTTCCACGATCGGGACGTAGCTGCCGTGGCCATCGACAACGTGGTCCTCGAGGTCTACCCGTGCGAGTCACCCGACCTCTTCCTCCCCGTCCACCTGCTCCACCTGGTGGAAATGGGGATGACCCAAGGTCAGAACTGGTTCCTCGACGACCTGGCCGATGCCTGTGCTGGCGACGGCCGCTACACGTTCCTGCTCGATGCCACGCCACTTCCCTTTACCGGAGCCCTCGGCTCACCGGTGAATCCGATCGCCCTCCGGTAGCCCTGGTCTGGCGGCCGCATCTCGGGCCTCTGGGATGCGTCCCATCTAGCTCAGGGTTCGGTGTCGCTACTGTTTCGCGCCTTGGCCTTGGCCTGGGCCGTTCGGGCCGAGGCTGCACCTCCCCCCACCACCGGTCCGGTGCGTGGGGGCGGACTCTCGGATCCGGGGACCCGATCGCCATCGGCCACCGATCGGCCGGTCACCGACCAGTGCAGTAACCGGGCCTGGCTGTCCACCAGCGAGGCCGTGCGGATCCCCCAGAACTCGAATCCGTAGCGGTGGCCGGCGACCTGGGCGAGCATGGCGATCAACGTGCCAGCGGCGGCCATGGGGTCGGACCCGGCCGGCGACCCCGAGGTCCCGGACTGGGTGGCGATCACCCGGGCCAGTGTGACAGTGACGGCATTCAGCGCCCGGACCCGTAGGCCCTGAAAGCGAAGGTCCCCTTCGACAGTGGTGAGTTCTACGACCCGGAAGACGGCACGGTTGCGCTCCCAGTAGTCCATGAACCCTTCGACCACCGCCACTGCGGTGTCCCATGACGCATCCTCGGTCCAGTCTCCATCCACCAGGCCGGCCAGGATGCCTGCCCCCTCGACCAGCTCTTCGGCCAGAACGGTGATGGCCGCCTCGACGTTCTCGAAGTACTGGTAGAAGGTGGCCGGTGACGTCCCAGCCTGGCGGGCAATGTCGATCACCCTGATCGATCGCCACGGCGTGGCCACCAGCAGCTCTGCGGTGCACTCGAGCAGACGCTGGCGGGTAGCGAGGCCGCGACGCCCGGGCACCCGGCCGTCGGTGGTGGCGATCAGATCCAGATCGACTTCGGTGGGCTCGGCTACAGGCATGGCGGCCCATGGTACCGACGAGGGGTGTTGGTTGCTGGTGTAGTGCAATCAGTAATCGCAAATTGTCGAGTGCCCGCTCTCTCGCCGTGTTGTCGGGTGCGGGTTCCCCGAGTCTGGAAAGGGCGCCGGGCTAGGGTGGGCGGTTATGGCAACCGGTCCCGCGCCACGCACATTGACGCGGGCCCAGCAGGCTCGTCGTCAACGGGTCATTGACGCGGCCACGTCGCTCGCTCTCGATGGCGGCTACGAAGCGGTCCAGATGCGCGACGTCGCATCACGTGCCGATGTCGCCATGGGGACGGTCTACCGGTACTTCACCAGCAAGGACCACCTGCTGGCCGCATCACTCGTGCACTGGGTGGAACAGCTCGACCTCCGCTTGGCCCAGCAGCCAGCCCAAGGAGCCAGCCCAGCCGAACGGGTCATCGACGCCCTCGACCGAGCGCTGCGCACGATGGGTCGCCAGCCCCAGTTGGTCGGGGCCGTGTTCACTGCGTTGGCATCCCCTGACCCAGCCGCCATCGAGTGCCAGCAGCAGGTCTCGATCCTCATGGAGGGGATCATCACCCGGGCCATCGGTGAGCCCCAGCCCCCGGACATCAGTGACCGGGCCCGCATCCTCGGTCACGTCTGGTACTCCGCCCTCGTCGGCTGGGTGAACGGCTGGAGCAACATGAACCGAGTCCATGACGAACTCGTCGTTGCCATCAGCTTGCTCCTGCCTATCGACATCTACGCCGAGGTCTGACATGACCTCAGCGATCGAGATCCGCAGTCTGGCCAAGCAGTTCGGCTCCATCCGAGCCGTCGACGACCTGAGTTTCGAGGTAGCCCAGGGCCGGGTGACCGGGTTCCTCGGTCCCAACGGCTCGGGCAAGACCACCACGCTGCGGATGCTGCTCGGCCTGGTGTCGGTGACCGAAGGGACGGCCACGTTCGGAGGGACCCGCTACGTCGACCTGGACCACCCGATCCGCCACGTGGGCGCCGCCCTCGAGGCGACCAGCTTCCATCCCGCCCGCCGGGCCGAGGATCATCTCAAATCGGTGGCCCTAGCCGGCGGCGTATCGCTGTCGCGGGTAGACGAAACCTTGGAGATGGTCGGCCTCACCGAGGTGGCCCGTCGGCGCGTCGGAAAGTTCTCCCTCGGCATGCGCCAGCGCCTACAGCTCGCCACTGCGCTGCTGGGGGATCCAGAGATCCTCATCCTCGACGAGCCGGCCAATGGACTCGACCCTCAGGGGATCCAGTGGTTGCGGAGCTTCATCCGCAACCAGGCCAGCATGGGGCACTCGGTGCTGGTCTCCTCTCACCTCCTGTCCGAGATGGAGGAGACGGTCGATGACGTAGTCATCATTTCGCAGGGAACGCTCGTCCTTCAGACCACCCTGGCCGACATGGCCGCCCAGGCCGGAACCGGCACCGGAATGCGGATCCGCACCCCCGAGGTCCGTCGGCTGACCGACGCGCTTGCTGCTGTGCCGGTGGCCTGGAGGCAGGTTGCCGTCGACACCCTGGTCATCGACGGGGCCACTCCGGAGTGGTTCGGCCCCTTCGCAGCCCACCACCAGATCGTCCTCTACGAGCTCATCAACGAGCGCGGCAGCCTGGAGGACGTATTCCTCAGTCTCACCCAGGGGTTCGATGCCGAGCATCCACCGGGCGCCGATGGCCGCAGTGGCCAGTCGGCACCCTTCCACGCGCCGGGTGCACCCACGTGATCGCCATCGTCCGCTCGGAGTGGACCAAACTCCGCACCACCTCGGTCCCATGGATCCTGACCGGGATCGCCCTGGTCATCACCGGGCTATTCATCCTCCTGTACTTCGTCCTCAACGGGCAGACAGGAGGCGGACAAGTCGGGACCGGGACAGACGGAAGTTTCGGGCTACCTCACCCGGGATATCCCCACACCGTCCAGCAGCTGCGCGACCTGCTCGGGCGTGGCCTCGGGGCGTACATCTTTTCGTTGCTCCTCGGCGTACTCATCATCACCACCGAGTTCCGTCACAAGACCGTCACCACTTCGTTTCTGGCTACACCTCGGCGCTCCCAGTTCGTGATCGGCAAAATGATCGCTGCCGCCCTGGCCGGTGCCCTCCTCGCCTGCATCATCCTGGTTGCCACCCTGCTCGGAGCCGGGATCGCCATCGCAGTAGAGGGTGGGTCCTTCACCGCACTATTCGGCCAACTCGGTGCAGTGGCTCCGGGCATGATCCTGGTGTTCGTCCTCTTCGCCCTGCTCGGCGTCGGTGTCGGCTCGCTCATCACCAATCAGGTGGCGGCCATCATCATCTGTTTGGGGTGGTTCCTCATCTTGGAGTCCATCATCGAAGCGCTGTGGCACTGGACGGCCAAGTGGCTCCCGTCAGGGGCCGCCTCGGCGGCTGCCAACGTGACGGCCAGTGGCCGCGAGTCCACCTTCGGGCTCTTCAACTGGTGGCAGGGGTCGCTCTTGATCCTGGCCTACGGACTGGTCTTCGCCGTGATCGGCTCCGTCGTCCTCGCCCGTCGCGACATCACCTGAGCGATTCGGTCGATCGCATCTAGGCTCGCACCATGGCCGATTTCGCCGACAACCGTCTCCCTGCCCACGGACTCGACGCTGATGCCGTCATGTCCCGCCTCGAGGAGTTCTCCGCCGACGACCGCGACTGGCGGGGCGGCCGGGTATTCAGCCTCGTCTACAGCGGTGGCGACGACATCCTCGATCTCCTCACTCGCGCCGGCAACCGATACTCGGCCGAAAATGCCCTCAACACCATGGCGTTTCCGAGCCTCGGGTGGATGCAGCACGACATCATCACCATCACCACCGGTCTGCTCGGTGGAGACCGGCGGCCGGGTGGGAGCGCCGGAGTGCGCGGCTACCTGACCTCGGGCGGGACCGAATCACTGCTCCAGGCGACCAAGACTGCCCGCGACTGGGGCCGCGGGTCACGCAACATCACCCGTCCCAACATGGTGCTCGCCACCAGCGCCCACGCCGCGTTCTCCAAGGCGTCCCACTACTTCGATGTGGAGTGCCGTCGGGTTCCGGTCACCGCCGATGGCAGCGCCGATGTGGGGGCTATGGCTGACGTCGTCGACGACGACACCGTCTTGGTGGTCGGCTCTGCGCCGTCGTATCCGCACGGTGTCATCGACCCCATCGTCGACCTCGGTGCCCTGGCCCTCGATCGAGGGATCCTCTGTCATGTCGATGCCTGCCTCGGTGGCTTCATCCTCCCCTTCCTCGGCACGCTCGGCCACGTCACCAAGCAGTGGGATCTGTCCGTACCGGGGGTCACCTCTATCAGTGCCGACCTGCACAAGTACGGCTACGCCTCCAAAGGTGTCTCGGTGATCCTCTACGGTGACCACGATCTGGCTCGCCTGCAGCCGTTCATCACGTCGGACTGGCTGGGCGGCCTGTACGGGTCCCCATCCATGGCCGGTACCCGTCCCGGTGGGCCGATCGCCGCCGGCTGGGCCGTCCTCCACTACCTGGGCGAGGACGGGTATCTCCGCCTGGCCGGCGACGCCCATCGGGCGGCCGCGGCCTTGCGTGCCTGCATCGAGTCGACCCCGGGGATCGCGCTGCGCGGTGCACCCGATGCCACGGTGTTCGCCTTCGGTGGCACGCCCGATGCTGATGCTGATGACGGTCTCGATACCTTCGCCCTCGGGGACCTCCTGATCGAACGGGGAGGTTGGTACTTCGACCGCCAGACCCCGCCCGACAGCCTGCATGCCACAGTCCACGCCGGCCACGGCGCCGTCATCGACGAACTGTGTGCCGACCTGACCGGAGCAGCCGCCGATCTCGCAGAATCAGGCACTCGAACGGCCGACCGGAGCACCAACTACGGCACCGTCTAGGTTCGCCATCTTGGTTTGACGGATGCAGTGGATAAAACACATCCGCACCTGACTTGCGAACCGGATGCAACCACCCGCCTTTCAACTGAGCGACCGCACCCGTTCCAGGTCCCATGCCACGACAGTTGCGTGGCTGCGTTGACGTCCGGGTCGAGGGACGCACCGCAGGTGATGCTGGCGTCGACCCCGATGGAGGTGGTCGGGCCGAACTGGCCTGGTACTGGAGGAAACACCACTGGCTGAACTACTTATTGAATAACTGGCCGAACTTGGTATCGAATCAGATACCACTCCAGATACCGAATCAGATACCGAATCAGTACCGATGACGGCCAATGCCCGCCGACATGCAAGATCGTGTCCTTCTGGACGGAGGCTTCACCGGCGGCCACGTTCTTGGCCAGGTGGCGGGTGGACTCTGTGAAGGTGACCGACGGCTTGGACCGGTCTCTCGAATTGAACCGGGGGAATCCGACGGGACGGCGCGCAGTCGGACCGGAGTAGGCGCCCCTGGGCCGGGGCGGGGTCGAGCGGTAACACCACGGCCCGGGTCAGGAACTCCTCGGGGCCATTCCTGTTCATAGCGATGGTTGTCCGTCATGCCTGTCACCAGGCACGATGTTGGGTACCTCTCATCGCACCAAGCTGGCGAACCCTGGACTGCGTGAACCCGCCCCGTCGGCATCACCTGGCGGGGCGGTACGCTTCCTCGTCCGTTGTCGGACCATTGCCCGACTCATCCTCATCGTCTATACATGCCCGAGCAGTGGTCGCTAGCGGGATGTGACTCGAACCTGACACTGCTGGCCGACCGAGTGCGTGGCCGAGCGGGCGGGCGGGCGATTGCATGGCCGACCGGGCGACCGGGCAACCAGCAGCCGAACTACCAACCAGAGGAGTAGATCGTGGATCGCAAGTGGTGGACCCTCATCGCCGTCTGCTTCGGGACGTTCATGCTGCTGCTCGACATCACCGTGGTCAACGTGGCCCTGCCCGACATCCAGTCCTCGTTGCACTCGACCTTTGCCGACCTCCAGTGGGTCATCGATGCCTACGCCCTTACTCTGGCTGCCTTTCTGCTCACGGCCGGCGTCCTCGGGGACATGTACGGCCGCCGGGGGATGTTCGCCATCGGACTCGTTCTTTTCTCCCTGGCTTCCCTGACCTGCGGCCTGTCCACCACGGCGCTCATGCTCAACATCTCCCGGGCCGCCCAGGGCATAGGTGGGGCCATCATGTTTGCCACCTCCCTGGCGCTCATCGCCCAGGCCTTCGCCGGTAAGGAGCGCGGGACAGCTATCGGCATCTACGGCGCAGTCGTCGGGGGAGCGGTGGCTATCGGACCATTGGTCGGCGGGATCATCACCAGCGGTATCGGCTGGCGATGGATCTTCTTCGTCAACATCCCCATCGGCATCGTGGCTGTGGTCATCACCATGGCCAAGGTGGACAACGCCAAGTTCACCACCGGTCGCAAGATCGACTGGCTGGGCTTCGTCTCCTTCACCGTCTCGCTCTTCATGCTGGTCTACGCCCTGGTGCAGGGGAACGCCAAGGGCTGGGGAAGTACCTACATCGTGTCGTTGCTGGTGGGCTCCGCCGTATTGATGACGGTCTTCATCGTCGGCGAGTGGCTCCAGAAGGACCCGATGCTGGACCTACACCTGTTTCGCCGTCCGGCTGTGGTCGGCGTGTCGCTCGGCTCCTTCACCCTGTCGTCCTCGATCTTCGCCATGTTCTTGTACCTGACCCTCTATCTCCAGGTCGTCCTCGGGTACAGCCCGCTGCAGGCCGGGCTCCGGTTCCTGCCCCTGACCATGCTCGCCTTCATCGTCGCCCCGATCGCCGGAAAGCTGACAGTGCGGATCCAGTCGCGGTTCATGATGAGTCTCGGACTCTTCCTGGTCGCAGTGGGCTGCGAGCTAATGAGTCACGTCCACGCATCGTCTACGTGGCTGGTCCTGCTCCCCGGTTTCCTGGTCTGCGGTGTCGGGATCGGCATCACCAACCCGGTCCTCGCCTCGGCCTCGGTCTCGGTGGTTCCCCCCGAGCGCAGCGGCATGTCGACTGGGGCCGCCAGCACCTTCCGCCAGATCGGGATCGCCACTGGCATCGCCGGCCTCGGCGCCATCTTCGTGCACCAGATCAAATCCACGTCGATCACCGCCCTTCACTCGACCCCGGCCGGCCAAGCCGTCCTAGCCCACGGCGGAAGCCGGCTCGGGTCCGCCCTGTCCACCGGCGGTGTGCGTCAGGTGGCGGACTCCGTCCCGTCCGAGGCCGGGCGCAAAGCGCTGCTGACTGCGTATCAGACGGCGTTCACCACCACCTTCGACCACCTGATGGGGATCGCCGCCGTGATCGCCCTCGTGGGTGCAGTGGGCTGCCTGATCCTGGTCCGCCAGAAGGACTTCGTGGTGAGCCACGGGCCACCGAGCGCACCTGGTGGCCCACCGGCTGGTGATGGTGAGTCCGAGTGGGGGGACACATCCCCTGCTGCCCCTGCTGCCCCTGCTACCACTGCTACCTCCGCCGGGTGACCGACATCGATCGATGACTGGTCCAGAGCCCCTCGATACCCGAGGTCCAGACGAGCCCCGGCCTGATCGCCTGGCGCTCGATCACCCCCGACGCGCTGCCATCATCGAAGCCCACCGGAGTGCCTGTCTGTCGGGGGACACGAGCTACACCGATCCGGTCAGCGGCTATCAGGTGATGACCTCGGCCTTTCTGGCCGAACGCGGCGTCTGCTGCCATCAAGGTTGCCGTCACTGCCCCTACCCGGCCTAACGGCCTAACGGCCTGACGGTCGGCCCTCCCGGGTGGCCCTCCGGTGCCTCGGACCGGCTGCATTCGGTCCGGCTGCCGGTTCACCGTTAGGGTACGAGCGCCTGCACCGAGCCGTTTCGGGTGCCGCATCGAGCCATGAGGAGACCACCATGAAGACGAGACTTACCGAACTGCTGGGGGTCGAACACCCGGTAATGCTGGCCGGTATGGGCGGCGTCTCCTACTCAGAACTAGTCACCGCAGTGTCTGAAGCGGGTGGCTTCGGATGTCTAGGTGCATCCACCATGAGCACGGACCGGATGGTCGACGAGATCGCCGCCGTGAAGGGCGCCACGACCAAGCCGTTCGGGGTCGACCTGCTGACGGCCATGCCCGGTGGCATGGCAGCCCAGGTGGAGCGCATCATCGAAGGTGGAGCAACCGTTTTCGTGGCCGGCTTGGGCATTCCCTCCGAGGTCGTCGAGCTCTGCCACTCCAACGGAGTGCTGGTGGTCAACATGTGCGGCAAGGTCGACCACGCAAGGCGCGCACTAGATGCCGGCTGCGACATGGTGGTCGCCCAAGGTACGGAGGCGGGCGGGCACACCGGCCTCGTGGCCACCATGCCGCTCGTGCCGCAGATCGTGGATGCCGTCGGCGGCCAGATCCCGGTGGTGGCAGCCGGTGGGATCTTCGACGGCCGAGGCTTGGCTGCCGCCCTGGCCCTCGGGGCCGAGGGCGTGTGGGTAGGGACCCGGTTCATCGCCACCCCCGAAGCTCGGGGGGTCATCGGCTACAAAGAGGCCCTGATCGGCGCAGCCGAGGACGCCACCACTATCAGCCGTGCGTTCTCCGGCAAGACCATGCGGGTGCTCAAGAACGACTACACCCGCCACTACGAAGAGCATCCAGAAGAGCTGCAGAAGTTCCCGGCTCAGCTCGGCAAGTCGATGCAGGACGGCGCCTGGCACCTCGGTGATGGCATCGAGGCCACCGGCATCGACCCAGCGCGCGAAGGCTTCCCCACCGGCCAGGGCGTAGGTGCGATCACTGCCCTTCAGCCCGCCGGCGACCTGGTGCGGAGCATCGTGGCCGAGGCCGAGGCCATCGCGGCCGGCATGGCCAAGTTCGCTGGCCGCTGACCGAGTCAGAACGATCCGCCAGGACGCCTAGTCATGACCACCCACTCGCTCGACCCTGAGCGCATACCCGTCATCATCTCCTCCGGCCAGGCCATCGAGCGCGAGGCGCTGGTAAACCCCGTGGATCTGATGGTCCGAGCCACCCAGCAAGCGCTGGACGATGTACCGGGCTTGCGCAGCCGGATCGACCGACTCAGCGTGATCGACATCATGACCAAGTCCGGACCGGCCCCGGCCACCGAGCTGGCCGAGCAGCTGGGGCTCGCACCTGCGATCGCCCGAGAGATCACCACCGTCGGCGGAAATACGCCGCAGTGGCTGGTGAGCCGGGCAGCCTCCGAGATCGCCGCGGGCACCCTGTCGGTCACCGTCATTGCCGGGGCCGAGGCCATCCGGTCGTCGCGGGACCGTCGCAACCAAGGGATGACCCGCGACGAAGGCCAGACCGACCTGCCTGCTGACCCTCTGGTCGGTGACGACCTGCCTGGCTTCGGACCAGCCGAAATGGCGGTAGCCATGCTGGCCCCGGTACACGTGTACCCGCTGTTCGAGAGCGTCTTGGCCTCCCGGGCCGGCAACAATGCCGACGCCCACCGCCAGGTGCTCGGTGCGCTGATGGCCCCCTTCACCACCGTGGCCGCCAAGCACCCCTATGCGTGGTTCTCTCAGGAGCGCTCGTCGTCCGAGATCGCCACCCCATCGCCGGACAACCGGATCGTGTGCGAGCCCTATACCAAGCGCATGACGGCGTTCCTCGGCTCTGACCAGGCCGCCTCGCTGGTGGTGTGCTCGCTGGCCGCTGCTCAGCGGGCTGGAGTGGCCGATCGGGCCGTGTTCATCTGGGCCGGTGCCGAGGCGGTCGACGTGCGCTTCGTCGCTTCGCGGCCCGACCCCGGGCGTTCGCCGGCCATCGCCGCCGCCGGAGATGCGCTGTTCGCAGCGGCCTCGGCCGCAGCCCAGGGTTCGGTGGGCATCGACGACATCGACCGCATGGACATCTACTCGTGCTTCCCGTCAGCCGTGCAGATGGCCGCCGCCGCTTTAGGACTGGCCCATGACGATGCCCGGGGTCTGACGGTGACCGGAGGCCTCCCCTACTTCGGGGGGCCGGGCAACAACTACACCACCCACGGGATCGCCACCCTCACCGACCTGCTGCGCGAAGGCTCGGGATCGGACACACGTCTGGGGATGGCCACTGGGCTGGGCTGGTTCGTCACCAAGCATGCGCTGGGCATCTACGGATCCACCCCACCCCCGGGCGGGTTCCACCGGGGCGACACCACCCAAGCGCAGGCCGCTATCGACGCCACAGCCGTGGAGACGGCCGCAACCCTCGATGCGGCCGAGCCCGCCACGGTGGTGGCCGCCACCGTCTGGAGGGACAACGACGGCACGCCGGCCGGCGCCCCGGTCATCGCCCGTCTGGCCGATGGACGCCACATGGCGCTGGCTCCAGCTGATGACGACGAGGTGACGGCGATGGGAGCGACCGACATTCCTGGTCTGGTCGGTGGCACCGTTGTCGTGCAGGCCGGTGAGCCGCGCTACCGTCTGGCGGAACGCTGAACCTCTTACCTTGGGAGAACGACATGTCCGAACTGCTCCGCGAACGCCAGGGTCACATCGAGATCCTCACCATCAACCGGCCGGAAGCCCGCAACGCCATCAATCTGGCCACCGCCACCGCCCTGTCCAATGCGTTGGACGAGATCGAGGCCGACGACGACATCTGGGTCGTGGTCCTGACTGCGGCCGGTGACAAGGCGTTCTCGGCCGGGATGGATCTCAAGGCCTTCGCCACCGGCGAGTTCCCCATTACCGAAAAGGGATTCGGCGGCATCACCAAGCGCGACTTCCCCAAGGCCATCATCGCCGCCTGTAACGGGTCGGCCCTGGCCGGTGGGTGCGAGATCATGCTCAGCTGCGACCTGGTGGTAGCCGCCGACCACGCCAAGTTCGGCATCCCCGAGGTAGCCCGCGGCCTCGTAGCCGGTGCCGGCGGCCTCATTCGCCTGCCCAAGCGCATCCCCCGGGCCATCGCCCTCGAGATGGCACTGACCGGCGAGCCCATCAGTGCCGCTCGGGCCCTCGAAATCGGTCTGGTCAATCGCGTGGTCCCTGGCGACCAGGTGATGGCCGAGGCCATGGTGCTGGCCGAGCGGATCGCCAAGAACGCCCCGCTGGCCGTGCGGCTGTCCAAGCAGGTCATGCTGCAGGCATCCGAACTGTCCGAAGCCGAGGCCTGGGGCATCAACGATGCCGTGTTCGGAGAGATCGGCCGTTCGGGAGATGCCATGGAGGGTGCGATCGCCTTTGCCGAAAAGCGTGAGCCCAACTGGGCGGGCAAGTAGTTCTTCCCGATGCACCCGATGACCGTCGGCACTGTGGTCGCCGGCACCGTCCCCACCCTGGCTTCGGGACTCGACGGGTTCCGTCTCATCCTTCACCTGCTGGCCGCCACCATCTGGGTGGGTGGGCAGTTCACCGTGGCCGGGCTGCTCCCGACCATCCGATCGCTGGGTGACGACGCTCCGAAGAAGGTGGCCCATGCCTTCAGCCGGCTCCTGTGGCCCGCCTATGGCGTGCTGGTGCTAACCGGGTTCTGGAACATCAGCGGCCTCGAGGTGAAGCATGCGTCATCGGCGTGGAACGCCGTGCTCGGCATCAAGATGGCCGTGGTGCTGATCGCCGGGGTGGCGGTCTTCCTCCACCAGCGGTCCAAGTCCAAGGTCGCACTGGCGCTTTGGGGCGCCATCGGGGCGTTGGCCTCGGTCGTGGCCCTGTGCCTCGGAGTGTTCCTGGCTGGCTGATCTCCCTACCTGGCAGATGGGCCTGGCAGATGGGCCTGCCCGATGGGCCTGGCAGATGGGAGTTTGGACGGTCGCCACACATGCCGGGCCGAGCAGGTCTAACCTATTGCGAGCAGTCGACAAGGGAGATACAGAAGTGCAACTCAACCCTCCAGCAGAACTCTTCGGCGAACAGGGCATCATCGTCCTCATCGTCATCGCCGTCGTCCTCTTCGGCTCGACCCAGATCCCGAAGCTGGCGCGCTCCCTCGGCTCCGCCCAAAAGGAGTTCAAGAAGGGCCTCGACGAGGGGGAGAAGGGCGAGAAGAGCTCCAAGTCTGATGCCAAGGCCGAGGCCAAGGCTGCGGCCGCGTTGACGGAGTCGGCCCCAGAGACCGTGCCGGCCCCTGCACCTGCTGCAGCCCCTGCACCTGCTGCGGCAGACGACTCCGCAGACACCGCTCCCTGAGCAGCGCTCCCCCATGCCGCCCGACCCGGGACCGGACACCGGTGCAACGGGCCCACCGCCCACAGTGGCGACGCGTTGGCAGATCCAGTTCTGGGCCTTCCAGGTCCTCGAACTCGGCGTCGCCTTCCTTCTCATCACGCAATCGGTGCATGTCACCAACGCCGTCGTCCTGGTCGTCACCGGGGTGCTCGTCGCCCTGCTGGCCGTCACGGCCAACGCTCCGCTCGGCGTGGTCCGTATATGCAGCCAGCGCCTGCACATGGTGCTCGTGGTGTCCGTGGCCGTCATCGGCGCTGCGGCAATGTTGGTCCCAGCACTCCGTCCCGACGTCCAGGGAATCCTGGTGATGGCTCTGGCCGTGGTCGCCATCGTCGCCCTGGCCACTCGGACCACAGTGTCCTCTGGTTCCGCCAAGCCGTCGCGTCGGTCACGCCGCACCGGCGCACGAGGGCCAGTGATCGACGCCACGGCCACGGTCGTCGACCCTTCGGCTGGAGCCCAGGCCGACGATGTCGAACCACCATCACCAGCCGACACCCCCGACACCGTGCTCCGACGCGCTGGCCGCACCACGGGAGCCGCGGCGGCGGTTGGCAAGCGCGCCGTGGACGAGCACCGTCCTCAGGTGGAGGAGCAAGTGAAGCGATCGCTGCGCGGTGCGGGCCGATTGGCGCGACGCCTCGGGGGCCCCAAGGCACAGCCCAAGGCACAGCCCAATGACCCGACCGACGGCCCGCCCATTGGCTCCGTCGGCTGACTAGGACCCCTGCACGCGAGGATCTGCGGGGCTCTCGGTGGACTGCACATGCCACACTCTCGGCCGATCAGAATTCGCACCGCGGTGAACAGGGAGTACGTCGCCGGTAGGCACGAAGATTCTCAACTTCTCAATTGGCCGCGCCCCCACTAGTCTGAGTTTCGTGGACGCCTTCACAAACGGATCTTCGCCAGCCCTGACCGCCCGCCTCACCTCGGACGCAGACAAACCGACGCAGGGGTCTGCCCCGCGTCGGAGCCGATGGGTCCGGACAGCCACTGGCCTGGCCATCGCCGCACCCGTGCTCCTAGCCGGATGCAATATGTACCCGACCTATGGGGCCGATCGCGGGGCTACCAGCCAAGGCCAAGACACCTTCAAGCTCTATTCGGGGATGATGACTACCGGCGCCATCGTCGGGGGCCTGGTAGGCGTGCTCATCATCTGGACCATCTTCCGCTACCGGCGGCGCTCCGACGTGATGCCCAAGCAGTTCCACGAGAACATCCCGATCGAGATCCTCTACACCGGAATCCCAATCATCATCGTCGCATTCCTCTTCTTCTTCACCGTCATCACGGAGAACAAGGTCACCGCTACCGTGCCCGTCAATGCCCGGGTCACCTCCACGGGAACTCCCGTCGTGAACATCAAGGTGACGGCCTACCAGTGGGGCTGGCGATTCGACTATCCACGCAACAACGTCAGTATCTCCGGTGACGTCACCAACGGGCCCGGCAATCATGGCCCCCAGATGGTCGTGCCAGTGGGCCAGACCGTCCAGGTCACGCTGGTCTCCAACGACGTGATCCACGGGTTCTACGTCCGTGACTTCAACTTCAGCCGCTATGCGCTGCCTGGCGTGGTCAACATCTTCGACCTCAATCTGGTCCGCACCGGCACCTTTCCCGGCCAGTGCACCCAGATCTGCGGGCTGTATCACACCGCAATGCTGTTCAGCGTCCGTGCCGTGACGCCAGCCGCGTTCCAATCCTGGGCGGCAGGCGAGCGGGCGATCGGCCACACCCTGCAGCGCCAGCCCCAATCTGCAGCCAACACGCCCCCTGCAGATACCAAGATCACACCATCCAGCGCCCTGGTTGCGCCCTCCTCGAAGAAGGGGTCCCTGTGACAACGACTATTGAATCCCCCGGACTGATCGAGCCCGAAGAGTCGGGTGCACCCGACGGCCACGGCGGGGGCCACGGCCCCGACGAGCACGACCATGCTGCCAGCCACGCCCACCACGAGGGGCCGACCGGCATCCTCAACTGGCTGACTTCGACCGATCACAAGGTGATCGGCAAGTCCTACATGATCACCTCGCTGGTCCTGTTCTTCATCTCCGGCGCCATGGCTCTGGTCATGCGAGCCCAACTCTCCAACCCCACCTCGTCCCTGGTCAACTTCCAGACATACAACGAGCTGTTCACCATGCACGGCAGCCTCATGCTCTACCTGTTCGCCGGACCCTTCGCCTTCGGTGGCCTGGCCAACTACATCGTCCCAATCCAGATCGGTGCACCGGACATGGCGTTTCCCCGGCTCAACGCCCTGTCCTACTGGCTGTACCTCGGTGGCTCGACGATCATGACGCTGAGTTTCGTGGTCGCCGGTGGGGCCGCCAGTTTCGGGTGGGTGGCCTACGCCCCGCTCTCGGACGCCATCAACTCCCCTGGGGCAGGAACCGACATGTGGCTGATGGCGCTCGGACTGACCGGGTTCTCGGCCATCTTTACTGGCGTCAACCTGGTAGCCACCATCTTCTACCTGCGGGCACCGGGCATGACCATGTTCCGGATCCCGCTCTTCTCGTGGAACATGCTGGTGACCGGGATCCTGATCCTGATCGCCTTCCCGGTGCTGTTCGGCGCCGTGGTGATGCTCTTCTGCGACCGCCACTTCGGCACCCACATCTACAGCGTCAACGGTGGCGGCGTCCCCGTGCTCTGGCAGCACCTCTTCTGGTTCTTCGGGCACCCTGAGGTCTACATCCTGGCCTTGCCCTACTTCGGTATCGTCACCGACATCATCCCGGTGTTCTCCCGCAAGCCGCTCTTCGGCTATCGGGGCATGGTGTTCGCCACCCTGTCGATCGCCGCACTGTCGACCGGGGTGTGGGCGCACCATATGTTCACCACCGGCGTGGTACTCCTGCCGTTCTTCTCCTTGCTCTCCTACCTCATCGCCGTGCCGACCGGGATCAAGTTCTTCAACTGGATCGGCACCATGTGGGGCGGGCAGCTCAGCTTTCAGACGCCGATGCTGTTCTCCATGGGCTTCCTGTTCGCTTTCCTCATGGGCGGTGTGACCGGCGTGCTCCTGGCCTCGCCTCCGGTGGACTTCATGACTCACGACACCTACTTTGTGGTGGCCCACTTCCATCAGGTACTGATCGGAACGACCGTGTTCGCTGGGTTCGCCGGGTTCTACTTCTGGTACCCGAAGATGTTCGGTCGCATGCTCAGTGAGCGCCTCGGCAAAATCCACTTTTGGCTGCTGTTCATCGGATTCTGGGTCACGTTCATCCCCCAGTACATCGTCGGTCTCGACGGTATGCCTCGACGCGTCGCCGGCTACCTTCCGAGCAACGGATGGACTGGGCTCAACGTGATCTCCACCCTGGGTGCGTTGATCATCGGCATCTCGTTCCTGTTCTTCCTCGTCAACCTGGTCACCTCGTGGCGTAAGCCGGTGCCGGCCGGTGACAACCCGTGGGATGGCGGGGCACTCGAGTGGTTCACCTCTTCGCCCCCGCCTCACCACAACTTCACCCACCTGCCCCCGATCCGTTCGGAGCGTCCCACCTGGGACTACAACCATCCCGAGCACCGCAAGGACGAGTCGCATGGCGACAAGCGCCAACGGGAGCACGACAAGGAGCCCGTGGGGGCGAACTCATGAGGGCAAGCGGAGCGATCCTGGTGATCATCGGTGTCTTCTTCGGCCTCATGGGCATCGTCTACTGGTACACCAGCTACGAAGATGCCGGGTTCTTGATGCTCATGGGGTCGGCGCTACTCGGGATTCTGCCCGGCGCCTACTACCTCTGGTGGTCCAAGCGTATGAAGCCCCTCGAGGGCGACGATCCCGACGCATCGGTGAGCGATGGGGCCGGCATCATCGACTCGTTCCCCGGATCGAGCATCTGGCCGTTCCTTCTGGGAATGGGCGCCATGTTCGCCACTCTCACCTTCGTCTTCGGCCTGTGGCTGGCGCCTATCGCGTTGGTTCTCGGACTGTCGGCCGTCATCGGCGCCGTCGTCGAGAGCCGGCGCGGCGGGACTGTCTGAGCCACTCCTTACGGTACTGCCGCTCCCATCGAGTGGCGCCGCCGACAGAAGCACACCGGTGAGCGGCGATATCGCCGTGCCGGCAACTACCGCCAGCCGCCAGCCGGGAGCCGGGAGCCGGCGGCCGGCAGTCGCTGGACTAGGCAGCCCTTGCCGTGTAGTCCGACATGGGCGTCATCGTCTTCAAGTAAAGCGGATGGCCCGGGGCTCCGCTGGTAGTGGTCGTGAAGCATTGCGGTCGGTATCCACGCACCATCGACCAGACCTCGGCGGCCCGTCGCCTGACTGCGGCCTTGCGCAGTGCAGCGTCAGGGCCACGGCTGTTGCCATTCCCCCAGCCGAGTACGACCGTGTCGGCGCCCTCGACGGCCCGGGTGATCCACTGATCGGCCAACTCCGTCGACTCGCCGATGGCACGAGGGAGATGGAGGCCGACCTGGTCGGTGTCGACGAGGGCGAAGAGGTTCACCAGTTGGTAGCCCCCACCTCCTTGTGCCTCGGTGAACGCCCGCAGGCGTCGGCTGGTGGCGTCGTCTCGATCACCACCGGCCACCGACGGATTGAGCAGTACATAGGTGATCCGTGGGAGCTCGTCGTTCCACCGTCGCTCCAGCCAGTAGCGGTAGCAGTGGTCGGAGCTGAAGACGGCATCGCCTCGGACCCCAGGAGGCAGAGGGAACAGTGCCGTCATCTTGGTGCCTCCGGTGGCCGCGTACGGCCAGGTCGCATGGTCAGTTCCATCGCTCCGCTCGAGGGTCGGTGTGGCACATGGGGGTCGTCATGGCACATGGGGGTCGTCATGGCCGGAGACTACAGAGAGGGTGTGACACGCATGCTGGCGGCAGAGCACGTAGCTCAGGGCCCTCCTCACCCGCTCTTGGGGTGGGGCTGCGGTGAGCAAACGCCCCTTACCAACCAGGACCCGCTCAGTCGCCGTCGTGGCCCTCGCCCGCGGCAAGAATCTCGTAGAACGGGTTGATGATGGCGAGTTTGTCGCGATGCTTGCCCACTGTTCCCTCGGCTACCAGGAAGGTCCCTGTGCTGATCCCCGCTATCGATCTTCTCCCCAGGAATACCAGGGTGATGGCATGTCCGCTGTGGTCCACCAGCGTGCACTCCAAGCTGAGGTCCTGAGCCCACGGCTGTACCCGTAGCGTCTTCACCCGGCCAGCTACCCGGCCTCGGCTCCTCCATTGGAGTTCCGCTATCGGGATCGTGCCCGACACTGCCGGATCCGAACTCTGCTTTACGGTCGCCGAGTGAGCAGTACTGCGTCGCACCCGGCGTGGGTTCTCCGCTTGCACCTCGGCTTCGAGTTCGACGTCCGTGTCCACCAGGAACGGAACGATGGTGGCGTTGACATGAGCGATCTGGCTGACCACTTCCACGATCTGATCCGCCGTCTGGTCGTGCAGGATCCGCCGCCAGGCCTTTCCGTAGGACCGGCGCGGCAGCAGAAGGGTGACTTCGGTCTCCCCGTCTGCCAGCTCGGCGGCCAGCTCCAGCGATGCCCTGTTCAGCCGCCGGTCCGGGCAGGCGATGACATCGAGTGGCAGCCGCGACAGGCCCAGCCTCTGCCACCGGTCAATCAGCTGCTGGGCCGCGCTGTCGTCGATGTTGAAGTGCACAGCCCGCAGGTCGTCAGGGGTCAGGCTCCGCGCGTACTGGATGGCCCGTGCGCTGGCCAGGTCGATCCGGTCCACCAAGATGACCACGACGTTCTTGCGCAAGATCGGAGCCTCACAGGCTTCGATGGCTGCTCCTTCTTCCAAGACCTCGTCTTCGGCCCGGTACTGCCGGTTCATCCGCACCAGCGCATACACGATGACTGGCATGATGACGACGATGACCCAGCCGCCCTCGGTGAACTCGGCCAGGGCGAATACCACCACGATCACGGCGCACACCACGGCTGCGGTGGCGTTGACCGCCACGCTCCTACGCCAGTGCTCACCTCGGTGGGTGAGATGGTGCTTCACCATGCCTGCACCGGCCATGGTGAAACCGGTGAAGACCCCGATGGCGTACATGGGGATCAATGCCGACACCTTGGCCCCGGTGGCCAGTAGCAGCACCACCGAAGCGGCGGCCAGCACGATGATCCCGTTGGAGAACACCAGGCGGTGCCCGCGGACGGTCAGCTTGCGGGGCAGGAACGAGTCCTCAGCTACGAAGCTCACCAGAAAGGGGAATCCGGTAAAGCTGGTGTTGGCCGCCAGGATCAGGATCAGGGCAGTGGCGGCCTGCAGCATGTAGAAGAGCACGTTGCCCATGGGGCTGGTCCCGTAGACGAGCTTCCCGATCTCGGAGACGACGGTGGGCGTCCCCGAGATATAGGGCAGTGCGTGGGTCAATGCGGCCAGGATCGACACCCCGAGGAACATGACCCCGAGGATCGAACTCATGAGCACCAAGGTGGTCCTGGCATTTTTGGCCTGGGGCGCCCGGAAGATGCTCACCCCGTTGGAGATGGCTTCTGTACCAGTCATGGCCGAACTGCCCTGGGCGAACGCCCGCAGGAGGAAGAAGGCCGAGATGCCGAGGATCAGCCCGCCTGAGGAGTGGCCGAGCGGCATGGTCCCCGGAGCCTGCGGAGCATGAGGCAGCCCGGTCGTCACCTCTTTCACCAGACCAGCGATGATCAGCAGGGCCATGTTGGCGATGAAGAAGTAGGTGGGGATAGCGAAGACCTGGCCGGCCTCGCGGATGCCCCGCAGGTTGCCATAGGCCAGGATCACCACAAAGCCGACCGCCATCGGCACCCCATAGCTGGCCAGCGACGGGATGGCCGAGATAATGGCGTCCGCACCGGCCGCCACCGACACCGCCACCGTGATGGTGTAACTGATGAGCAGGGCGGCCCCAGCGATCTGGGCCAGGTTGGGTCCGAAGTTGTCACGGCTCACCACATAGGAGCCACCGGCCTTCGGGTAGGACTTCACCACATCGCGGTAGCAGATGGTGACTACGGCGAGCACGGCGAGGATGGCGGCCGTCAGGGGCGTGACCAGCGAGAACGCCGCCAGACCACCGATCGGGACCAACGTGCGGATCATCTGCTCGCTGGCGTACGCCGACGAGGACATGACGTCCGAAGAGAGCACGGCCAGTGCGGTGGGCTTGCCCAGACGCTGACCGCCCAGTTCGTCGCTCACCAGCGGAGGACCGAGGAGCTTCAGTTTGATCCGGTAGCGCCGGCTCTCGGGGAGGCTGGCCGCCAGGGTGGTGTCGGTCCGCGTGGGAAGCCGGGTCAGCCCATGTGCGGGTGAGACCTGCGCTCCGTCCTCGGGTGCCTCGGAATCAGACATTCACTAGGTCTATACCGTGGGCGGGCGAGAGGCCAATACCGTCAGATCCGGGACAGGTGGTCAGGTCCTACTTGCTCCGGTTACGTTGCCTGATTTCCGATGTCCGCCAGCAGGCCCACCATCGACTCGGTCTTGGCCCGAGAGGTGCGGTAGGTCGGTCCAGTGACCAGTCCCCCGTCCACGGCGATGACCTGTCCATTTACGAAGCTCGACCCGTCTCCGGCCAGCCACAGGGCGCATTCGGCGATGTCGATGGGCATCCCCGCACGCCTCATGGGGGCCACATCAGCCAGGACCGACTCCATGACGGCCACGGTGGCCTGTGCGTCCTCGCTGTCCAGCCCGGCACCCCGGCCGAAGATCGAGGTGGCGATACCGCCAGGGCAGATGGCGTTGACCCGCACCCCGTCCTCGCCCAGTTCATTGGCGGCAGTATGGGTGAGGTGAGCGATGGCCGCCTTGGCCGCGCTGTAGTCGTGGCCGGCGTAGTTGGCCCGCAGCGCCGACACGCTCGAGGTGTTGATGATGCTGCCGTACCCTTGTGGCCGCATGACCCGGGCCGCGGCCCGGATCCCGAGGAAGACCCCCCGCAGATGGATGGCGATGGTGCGGTCGAACATCTCCATCTCGATGTCGTCGATCCGTCCGATCGAGCCCGGATTGCCGGCGTTGTTGAAGAGGCAGTCAAGGCCGCCGAAGGCCGACTGCGACTCCTCGATGGCCCGCTCGATGTCACCCTCCACCGCCACATCCACCCGAACGAATCGGGCCTGGTCACCGAGTTCCTCGGCGATACGGATGCCACGGGCCTCGTCCACGTCGGCCAGCACCACTGAGGCACCTTCGGCCACGAAGAGCCGGGCGGTCTGCTCGCCGATCCCGCTGGCTGCTCCGGTGATGACAGTGCGCCGACCTGGCAAGCGTGACATGAGAGAACTCCATTGATCGAGGGACAACGAGCGAGATGCGCATCGTGGCACGGGCGCACCGGACCGTCAACGTGGATGGAGTCGCTGGCCTTCCTCGACGTGGACACGAACTGGCCGCCGAACGCTGCGGTGGCGAGGATGTAACACCCCCCTGAAATGATCTCTCCATGGCGCTGGCGACGTTTTCTGAAGTACCTCCGAACATGTTCTCGGGACCTGGCGGGCCGGTTGCTGGCGGGCCGGTTGCTGGCGGGTCGGTTGCTGG
>Ga0194035_1000058_pt1 | contig 67245 bp, 60 predicted proteins | sample JunL2320m_MetaG_FD_148680 | JGI IMG/M metagenome (GOLD analysis project Ga0194035, IMG submission 148680) | Anoxic zone freshwater microbial communities from boreal shield lake in IISD Experimental Lakes Area, Ontario, Canada - Jun2016-L239-20m | ecosystem: Environmental > Aquatic > Freshwater >...
TACTGCGATATCCTACAGCCCACCCTTCAACTGGGGATATTACCTTGTCTTAGCATACGAACATGCGTTTGGGACAGCCAGCCACTTGCATTAGGAATAAATATGAGTAACCACAGTGGGGAAACTGAATGGACTTTGCAGGAACATCTTTTGACTTTGCTATCTCCGCTCGAAGTGTATTTGCTCATGCCACTGCTATTGAAAAGAGGCAAAGTCCTAAAACGCTTGCCCTCCTACTTTATGGACTAGATCTCGTGTCCTGCCTCGTCGGCAGGTAAGCCCGCTGTCTCGTCTGCACGGGATGACTTCGCCGATTCGGCGCCGCGCCTGCAACGCTTGTGCGTAGCATTGCGGGCAGGGACAAATCGCTGAGGTCGTCACTTTACAGACTTTGTTTCCCCCACCATCAATTTATACTTTATGAATTTATAATTGTTCTCTGTTATTGTGTGTTAATTCGCACTCCTGTATACTCACTGCATGTTAGACCCTGCCCTTCAAACTCGTATCGATGCGATCAAAGCTGAGCGCAACCCACTCACCCAGGCAAAGATGGTAGCCGAGATCAGAGAGACCTCAGATATCACCAATCGCAAGCTGGCGGAGCTCCTCGGGGTGAAGCCGTCGCATCTCTCCCACCTCATCCGCGTGCTAAAGCTCCCAGACATGCTCATTGATGGATTTCTGAGTAAGCTGGTATCTTTTACCCATCTCATCATCATCTCACGGCTAAAGTCTCAGGAGGCTCAGATGACTCTGTATGAGGAGATTTTGTCACGGACGATGTCGATAGCACAGACTGAGCAGCGCGTCAGGGAGCTCCTGTATCAAGTAAACTCTGACGGTCAGTATGTCTCACAGGACCATATGGCAGCATATGCTGATCGTATCAGCAGGTCTCTCGGAGGCGCCAAAGTGCAAGTGATCCAAACACGGATAAAGTGTAAGATCATCATCGAGCAGCCGGGCAATCTCGAAAAAACTACTGAGTTTCTCGAAAATACAGTGACTCGCTTTAGACGGAGACAGCCGATGCATCAGTCAACTGAGTCTGAGTCAATTGATGACTTGATGATAGAACCTCTGCATGCAAATCTGAGAAAGCAGGTAGAGCAAACTGCAGAGGTGCAGCAGGAGGTCCTCCCCGAGCCACTCGAGCTGCCTGAGCCTCCACCTATTGAGGAAGTGCTCCCGGAGCCCGCATCTCCCTGGGGTAAGCTCGCCTATGAAAAATACACCCTGTCAAATGCGACACCTCTAGATACTGACGAACTTGGGCTTGAAGAGGTTGATGAAGAGCCTCCGCTCCGATAGTCTTTGGCTTCACTACGTGTCATCACTTTGCAGGTGTATGGGGATTGGTGATCCATCCCATGTGACTGAGGGGGAGATAACGGAAAAATACGACTCCAATCACGCTATCTTGTGAAATCGGTCCAAACGCACGGCTGTCCTGTGAACCGGGGCGATTGTCTCCCATGACAAAGAGTGATCCTTCAGGTACGACTATCTGCTCATTTTCTGTATAGATGGTGTTGTAGAGGAGGACTGTTTTTGATCTGATATACGGCTCGGTCAACAGCTTGCCATTCACTGTCACATCACACTCATTTGCTCCAGAGGAAACCTGGACACAGTCTACGAAAGACACCGTATCTCCAGGGACTCCGATGACACGTTTTATATACTCGATATCAAAGTCCTGGCCTTCTTTGCGTGGGGCATGGAACACGACCACATCCCCGAGCTCTGGCTTGCGCTGTTTGTAGGTCACTTTACTGGTAAAAATGTAGTCTTTGTCTTGGAATGTGTTTGTCATAGACTCACCTTTCACCTGGTTTGGCTGGAGGATGTAGAGATAGATGACTATAAATATCGATCCCACGAATACAATCGTCTCGAGTATGTCCATTACAAATGCGATAAGACCCAAAACGATAAAACCACTTCTTTGATTCATGGGATGATTATAGCGGAAAAGAAACGAAGGAAAGTTAGCAGAAATAGTCGTTAGTCAACAGTCGTTAGGGAGACGATCACAAATGGAACTCACGAATACGTACTGCGAATCAGGGTGTATGTTGCTATAATCATGCCAGGTCGCTTAGCTCAGTTGGTAGAGCGTTGCATTCACATTGCAAATGTCACAGGTTCAAGTCCTGTAGCGACCACCATGCTCACCGCAGTCATCCTCACCCACAACTCAGCAGGATCCATAGGCGCCCTCTTGGAAAATCTCCAGTGGGCAGCTGAGATACTCGTCATGGATGATGACTCAACAGATGCGACAGTCGAGATCGCAAAGGCACATGGTGCACGAGTAGTCATCCACAGTCTAAAGGGTGACTTTGCACGAGCGAGAAATACAGCCATGGGACTTGCCAAACGTGATTGGGTGCTCTTTGTCGACTCTGATGAGCTCCTCGATCAAGCACTCATCCACTCCGTCAAACAAGCGAACCTCCATACATCTCAGTACGCTGGATACCGTCTCCCGCGTGTTGATCAGTTTTGGAATCAGCACGTCACACGCGGAGAGGTGTGGACTGCAGCACATAGGGGCATCATCCGCCTCGTACATCGAACTCGTGGTGAGTGGCGTGGCAAAGTACATGAGGAGTTTGTCCCCACAGGGATGGTCACTACACTCGCGGGGAGCTTGATCCACCACCCCCATCAGTCCATCAATGACTTTCTCGCCGATATAAACGTATATAGCACCATCCGCGCGAGTGAGCTCACTGATCAGTCCAGACTGAAAACTACTCTCCAAATGATTTTCTTTCCTCCTGCAAAGTTCTTCTTTACGTATGTGATTTGTGGAGGATGGCTCGATGGCGCAGCTGGATTTGCATATAGTTTTATGATGTCGTTTCATAGCTTTCTCGTACGAGCAAAGGTCCTATCGAGAGATATCTAGCCTATGCTCTTTCTACTCGCACTCAGCATCATCGCAGGACAATTTGGCTACATTGATGGTGGGTCAGGCATCAGATTTTACCTTTCTGAGTTGCTTCTTTTGATAGTACTCATAAGTGAAATTCGCAAATCTGGGCTACACCTGCTCAAACTGCTTTTGAAAAATAAATTTGTTATAGCATGGTTGTGGTTTGTGTTGGTTGGGTGGGGGATAGGGGTGTTTTCAGGCTCAACCTCTGATAATCTACGCTCGTTTGCATATATCGTACGTCTGGGACTCTTGGTCATCGGAGCGTACTGTCTCTATCTCTCACCCTCGCACAGAAGGGCGTCAGAGCTGCTATATGTCATACCAGTGCTCTGCATGGCTCAATACATTTTCTTTCCAGACCTAAGATTTCTCCAGCAGTATGGGTGGGATCCGCACATGTATCGAGCTGTCGGGACGATCTTTGATCCACCGGTAGTCGGGAGCATCCTCGGACTCCTCTGGACCTCTCTCCTCATGCGCCTACCCCGTCATATGGTCAAGTCTTCTTCATTATCAATTTTCCATTATCAACTATCAATTTGCTTCGCTTCTCTCATTTTCCTCTACTCCCGTAGTACCTACATCTCCCTTCTCCTTGTCACCTCGGTCTATCTGATATCACACAGAAAGTATCTGTACACTGGACTATTTGCACTCATTACCATCTTGTCCATCTATAACGCACCGCTTACAATACCTCCGCGGATGAATCTCGAGAGTGCAAAGATCGAGCGCATGTCTACAGCCACCTCTCGGTTGACTGAGATGCGAGAGGGGATTCGTGCCTGGTCTACGAGTCCACTCATCGGCATCGGATACAACAGGGTGAGTGAGTATAAACGCCATCTGAACGCGAAGAGCACCACTACCGTATCAAATCATGCTGACTCCGCATTTCACTCATTCTGGGTCACCCAGCTGGCCACCACGGGGATCATAGGCGTGGCACTGCTCCTTGTCAGCATGTGGCTGATGATCCGGTGGAGGAGTGAGCTCTTTTACCCTCTGCTTTGGGTATCGATCATCGGAGTATTTGATAATGTAGTCTTCCACCCACTCGTAGTGATCAGCTTTGTACTGCTCTGTATCTCAAAACGCCATGCGTTAGTCTCCTAACTCTTTTTCATCATTTTCAATTATTAATTTTTAATTAATAATTACTCTGGAGCCCCTGGGCAGAATCGAACTGCCGTTTACGGTTTACGATACCGCCGTTCTACCACTGAACTAAAGGGGCTGGAGGTATTGTATCAAGAAGCACTGGAAAGCAAGCGCTATACATACCAATCTTTGTGGACTACCTGACACAGTGCAATGATTGCAGAGTCTAGGTAGTATGCAGTCCGATCAATGCATTTATCAGTGACATTAGAGATGAGGCCGCCCTCCTGTGAAATCCAATAGTCCGCACGGGGATGGGCTTCGATGATGTTTTTCAGTCTGTTTTGTGCGCCTTGCAGCACCTGGTCGTCAAAAGGTTGATCTGGCACTCCTGAATCTGATGACACTCCTATGATCGTTGGATCTTTATGGGGGAACACATGGAGGAACGCCTGTTTTGCAACCTCGATCTTGACAGGATTGGTTGATGCGACGATGATTTTCATAGATCGTTACTATGCACATGAACTATAAACCAATCAATCAATGCTATTTCCTTATGATGACATATAGCTTTTCTCCATCAAACGAGCATTGGTCGGCACCCCATGTGACAATGGTTTGGTAGTTGGTCACTTGTGAGTCTATGTTTGGCAAATGAGTGTGAACTCGAAAACCATTGGAATGCAGCGAATCTACCAATGATTTATCTCCAAAATCTTGCAGAATTTTGAAAGGTATATGGAGCACATCCGTACCCGTCAGCTTTCCATATTGAGATATTTTATGAGCTACTAATCCATGCGGCATCCAAGCTTCAGCAATGCTCTCACGAACTATGAGTCCAAACTTCAGATGCTTGAAAAACTGTTTTATATGTGGCGCAAGAGGCATCTCGCTAGTGGTCAACTCTATATCAGCAGACTGATATCTATCCAAGACCTGCTTTAAAGGGGGCAGTATGTTGGTATCAAATGATTTCACTTCGATTTCTAGTCTCCCCTTGGCATGGATTTGATCCAGAACGTCTATGAGCTTTGGATATTTCACTCGATCCTCGTGAATGTAGTTGTGCACGATCACTACATCATCGCCTACGAGCTGCACATCCATCTCTACTCCGTCAGCGCCTCTTTCAAATGCAGATAAAAATCCCTCAAGGGTATTCTCCTTGTGTTTTGTGGTATCCCCTCGATGTGAGATGAGGAGTGGGCGTTGAGAGGTAGATGTATTCATATTGAGGGAAGAATGATTAATCAGAGCGGTCGAAGGTGACCATCCCGCCACAGGCGGCGAGAATTGTACCCTCTGTCTTCTCTTTGCCTGCCCGTGTTGCATCACTCCTTAGAGCGGTAGACCAGACTTGAACTGGCGACCTTCTCTTTGGGAAAGAGACGTTCTACCAACTGAACTACTACCGCATTTCATAATACCTTTCGAAGTATAACAAACCAAAGAAAAAACCCAAGCGGTTCCGGCGCTTGGGTTTGAGTTTTTTTACTTGAATATTTCTTACTTGAGTTTCAGTACTTGTGAGGGGTTGATATAGTCAGGTTCGGACAGGTTGTTGAGTGACGCGATCTTGGTCCACTCATAGCCATTCTTGTACACACGTTCTGCGATGGTCCAGAGACTATCACCTTCAACAGTGGTGTATGTGGCAGGGATTGAGTTTGGGTTCACGGTGGTGATCCCACTGTCGAGTATGTCGCCCTTTGATGTTGAGGGAGCTGACATGGCTGGCAGCATGATCTTTTGACCGACAGCGATGAGATCTGGATTTACGAGGTCGTTCGCCTTTGCAAGCTCGACGTACGCATTTCCTGATCCGTACACCTTTTCAGCGATTGACCAGAGAGATTCGCCCTCTTGCACCATATGCTCTTTTGGTTGAGCGGTTGGCTGAGTAGGCACAGGAGTAGTGGTCTCCTCTGATTGAACAGGGATAACCTCTGCCTCTCCAGTGGCCTTTGGTGATGATCCAAAGTACGACTTGATGCGATCAAGCATGCTGACTTTGGTAGGAACAGGAGTGACTGTGGCCTCGTCTGCGTTTAGCAGCGTGTTCAATCCAACCATTTCTGAGTCGTTTTGAGCCTTAATGGTCGGGGATAGTACTACATCCATAGCTCCTGCTACAGATCCAGTGGGGGTTACAAATACATTTGATGCCACCTCAGTGGTTGCAGCGTCTGATTCTGTCCCTTTTGGTCTGATAAAGGAGTAAAATGTTGATAAGATTACGATAGCGACCGAGATGCCCAAAAGCATCATAAAGAACTTGTCTTTGAGTAAAGACTTGAGCTCTGAGACATAGGCGCTATCACCGTCATTCTGTGTAGTCATATGAATATAAAGTTATAACAACGTATATCGAGTATAGTAACAAGTATTATGAGATAGACAAATGGCATATTCTATATCAAAGTACCCTAGAGTGTAACATCCAGATATGATGAGTTTCATATACGCACTGATTCTCATTTTGTACTTGTTTACGATACAGGTGATAGTGGTATTTAGACAGTTGAGACAAGTAGTAGCAACACTTGCACGATACGATGAGATGTTTGCAAAATCGACGACCAGTGATGCTGAAAAATCGATCATTCGTCAGGTGCACGATCATCATCTCGCACACTATGAGGAGTTACTCAGATCACGGATAGGACAACTAATACGGTTTACAGGTCTTATGAACATATGAAAATCACTTGGAGTGACCTTCTGAGCCTTACCTTTTTTGACCTCATACTGATAGGGGTATACGGTGCATTTGCGATGCTTCTCGCCCCGCTGACTGGCTACGTCCTCCTTACCTGGGTACTTGTGATGACTATCGCAGTAATCCATCTGTATTTTTGCTGCTTTTCACCGCTGAGCATCGTACTACACGGAATCCGCTCAACTCGTATGGATCGCGATCGAGAGCAGGTGATCTATAACAAACTGGTCGTATGGATCCCGAGTCTACGTACTCTTCAGGTCCATATCGTCGAAGATGTGTCAGTAAATCTGACTATCTTTCGCTCTCATTCGACAGTGCATCTCCTGATAACGGACCGATTCATCGAAAAACTATCGGGAGTACACGCTGAGTCCGCACTCTGCTACATGGCTCAGATAGCCAGTCACCGTCGGTTTTACACTCACTCAGTCATCATGGTGCTTGCAGTCCTTCTTGAACGCCTAAAGGTCACCTCCATCCTCGCCGCCAGTGTCATACACTCATTTATCCCCGCTCCAGAGGACAAGATATGGGATACCAAAGCAGCCGCCATACACGGAGCAGATACATATTGTGAAATTTTCAAAGTCATCATACAATGCATGTATAAATCATCGGCGTTACCCAGTGCATTGTCTGTGATATCGTTTTCTGACATATCTCATGGACCACTCACCTATGAAAGCATGTATGCGGTCCACCTCGCGGAGATGATCCGAAAGAATTTACTCATACCCTAATAGTTATACAAAATACTTGCTTTAGATTTATCTGACATTTATTTCTCATTTTCAATTTCTCAAATCTATTTGAACATGTCTGACATACACATCTCCCATTTAGCCAAACTGAGTAAGCTGACCCTGACCACAGCTGAAGAGGAGCTTTTTGAAACGCAGGCCAATGAAACGGTTGACTATATCAAAAATCTAAATGATCTAAACACCGACAATGTGCTCCCTACCTCATCGGTTACGGGCACTACCAATCGATACAGAGGGGACCTGATGTCGAGTGAGCGTAGGCTCAGTCCAAAGATATTCAAAGTTACTCGCATTATGTAATATGAGCTCACTCCTGCACTACTCATTCACTGAACTACTCGGGCTCATATCAGCAGGAAAAACCTCCATAAAGGAGGTAAACGACCTGTACCTGTCCCGTTCTCAGAAGTACAACAAGGAGTTGAATGCCTACGTCACTCTCGCTGACGCATCCTCGTCAGAGAGTCTTCAGCTCGCCGTAAAGGATAATCATTGCACCAAGGGCATGCGAACTACCGCATCATCCAAGGTGCTTGATCAGTTTGTCCCTGAGTACGAATCCACTGTCACCTCACGCTTGCTGCAGTCTGGCATCGCTCCCCTTGGAAAAACAAATATGGATGCATGGGCTCACGGATCGAGTACCGAAACCTCAGATTATGGTCCCAGCAAAAATCCATGGGATATCACAAAGGTACCGGGGGGGTCATCCGGAGGTTCCGCGGTAGTGGTAGCTGCAGGTCTCTCTGTCGCAGCCATCGGGAGTGAGACTGCGGGATCTATCAGGCTCCCCGCAAGTTGGTGTGGGATTGTTGGTCTGAAACCTACGTATGGCAGGGTGAGTAGATACGGAGTCGTAGCGATGGGTTCCTCGCTTGATTGCCCAGGTCCTATGACCCGAACCGTAGCTGATTCAGCCTATCTCCTCCAACTCATTGCAGGACATGATCCCTATGATGCGACTTCTAGTGACAGTCCGGTAGATGACTATATGTCAGCTATGAAACAAGGCAAAAAATATACCATCGGCATTCCCCATGAATACCTCGACGGTGTGCCTCAGGATATCAAGCGAAATCTTCTCGAATCTTTCAAGATCATAGAGTCGCTGGGTCATACTGTCAAATATATCCACCTTTTGAATCCCACGTATTCAATATCTGACTACACTATCATCCAGCGTGCTGAAGTATCCTCAAATCTGGGGCGATACGATGGCATACGATATGGGGGCGGAAGAGAGCTCCTTGGTCAGGAGGCCAAGCGCCGTATCATGCTCGGAACTTACACGCTGGCACACGGGTACTATGATGCGTACTATAAAAAGGCACAGAAAGTGCGTACGCTCATCATTCAAAACTTTGCTGATGCGTTCAAGGAAGTTGATCTGATCATGGGTCCCTCAACCCCTATCACCGCCATCCCCCTTGGTGAATCGGCGAAGTACTCGTTCTTTGGTGAGCTAATGGATCGTCTTTCTGAACCTTCATCGATGGCGGGACTCCCTGCTATATCGCTCCCTATTGGATTGGATAACATGGATATGCCCATCGGTCTCCAGATCATCGGACCTCAGTTTGCCGAGGGGATGATACTCGATTTAGCCTATCAATACGAGCAAAACACCGACCTCTTTGGGATACCTAGACGAGGAGTAGAGAAATGGGAATAGATGGAGTGATAAACGATACATGATAAATTTCAAATAGGTGATAGACGTTGTATCTAATAGAACGATATATAGTATTTGCACTGTCACAGTAATGTATGATTAATATTTAGCAGAGTAGGCAGCAGTCTGCTAGGTCAGTGTAAAGTACTGTCTAGATTGTCACAAAGGGACATAGAGCGTATGAAAAAAGTAACAAAAGGCATATATAGGCACTATAAAGGTGGTTTATATCGTGTTTGTAGTGTGGCAAAGCACTCAGAGACACTAGAGGACATAGTCGTATATGAGTGCATATATGAGAATCTAACCTCGAAGGTTTGGGTACGCCCAGCCTCGATGTGGAACGAGAAAGTCTCATTTGAAGGGAAAATGGTCGACAGGTTTACTTTTATCAGTAAAAAATGAATATATCCATTCGATATGCGAGGGTTGAGGATGCAACAGACATCAGGCGTATCCAAAGTGAAGGGTGGTATGATAGTAATATCTCCCCTGAAACAGGTGTCACTATCGAGTTTCTTCGTCGCTTCAGAGGCTATACAATCCCGCCAAGTGAAGAAAGGGTGCGAATGACGGAGGATACTATAAAAAAGGACCCACTCTCAACAGTCGTCGCTGAGTTGCATGGCTCCGTGATTGGGTGGATAGCTCAGTACAAAAAGGATACCATTCATACATTTGGTATTTATATTAGTAGGTCACATCGAGGTGAAGGTGTGGGGTCACGCTTGATGAATAAGATACTGGAGGACGCTCCTGGCTCTCGACTAACCTGCCATGTGACCAAATCAAATACGAAGGGTATCAGATTTTATGAGCGATTTGGCTTCCATATCGTAGGAGAAGAGAACGAGTACTTTGATGATGCAAAAACGATATACTTACCAACATTTATCATGCACAACTATGAGTGACACATCATATCTACCCATCATCGGACTGGAGGTTCATGTGGAGCTCTCGACGAAGTCAAAGATGTTCTGTGACTGCGATGCTGCATGGCAAAAGTACCAGCAAAACGAGAATACCTGCCCCGTGTGTCTCGGCCTGCCTGGAGCACTGCCTGTGCCCAATAAGCGCGCTGTGGAGTACACCATTCAGCTCGCCCAGGCGCTCGGATGCACGATCAATCATCACTCTCATTTCGACCGAAAGCACTACTTTTACCCAGATTTGCCAAAGGGCTATCAGATCAGTCAATATGATGAGCCTATTGGAGTAAATGGCGAGTTGCATGTGCTCGTCAAAGAGGAGAAGACCAATAGCTATGTGAATAAGTCGTTTCGTATCCACCGTGTCCATCTAGAGGAGGATACTGGCAAACTCATGCACATCGGAGATGATACCGTCGTCGACTTTAACAGATCCAGTGTCCCTCTGGTTGAGATCGTGAGTGAGGCTGATTTTCATTCTAGCGAGGATGTAAAAGCCTATCTCCAGGAGCTGCACGCCATCATCCGTACTCTAAACGTATCAGACGCCGATATGGACAAGGGGAGCATGCGCATGGAGCCAAATATATCGGTCAAGAAAGTCGATAGTCAGCAGTCGACAGTCGGCAGAATCGATCCCAAAGATTTCCCGAGCTACAAAGTCGAGGTGAAGAATATCAACTCATTCAACTATGTGAAAAAGGCAGTGGACTTTGAGATCAAGCGTCACATCGAGATGCTTGAGCGAGGAGAGACCCCTATCCAGGAGACCCGCGGCTGGGATGATGTGCACAGCAAAACGTACAGTCAACGAGTCAAAGAAGGTGCTGCGGACTACCGTTACTTCCCCGAGCCTGATATCCCTCCGATGGTCTTCACGGATGAGTATCTGAGCGAACTGAAAAGTACACTTCCTGAGCTCCCACTCCAAAAGCTCCATCGCTATGTCACAGATCTCAAAGTAAAGGAGGCAGATGCGCTCCTGCTCACACGTGAGTCCGAGAGCTCGCAGTACTATGAAAAGGTTCTCCACGTAGTCAAAGATCGTCAGGTGCCTCTTGACCCTCAAGCCATCGCAAATCTGATCATAAATAAAAAAATCCCCATTACACTCACTCCCGAAGAGTTCGTGACAAAAGCAGCAGAACTGAGTAAGCCAAAGGAGACAAATGTCGAGCTGCTCAATCAAGTAGTCGCGAAGGTGATATCGTCCAATCCAAAGTCAGTGGAGGACTACAAGTCCGGCAAGACCAATGCGGTCATGTTCCTGGTAGGACAGGTCATGAAGGAGATGAAGGGCCAAGCCGATGCGGGAGTTGTGAAAGAAGCAATTATTCAGTCATTATGAGTCATTCTCGCGGAGGCGAGGATCCAATGTCTGGTCATTCTGATCCCGACGATGGCGGGAGAAGAATCTCATATATCAGGGATCTTCCTGCCCACCTTGTGCTCGCAAGAGCGAGGCACCGCGCCTGCAACGCTTATGCGTAGCATTGCGGGCAGGGGGCGCGGTCGACTCCGCTTACGCTTCGCTCAAGATGACATATGCAGAGCTAAGGGCGGGATCAGACACCGCCCGTAGGACTATGTCCGGAGCATGTATGGTTGATACAGAGTTTTACTATTTCGCTATTTCTCAATTTCATTATTTCTAATATCCACTTGCATTAATCCCTCAATGTTTACCCACCTCCACCTCCACACCGAATTCTCCCTTATGCGGGGGATGGCGCGTATCAAAAAGGCGATCCACCGTGCCAAAGAGCTGGGGATGACGTCACTCGCCATCACTGACTATGGATCGATGTATGGAGCTTTTAAGTTTTTTATCGCCTGCAAAGATGCAGGGATAAAGCCCATCATCGGATGTGAGGTATACCAAGCAGCAAAAGATATGAAGGAGCAGCAGCATGGTGACTTTGGTGATGCTCACTCACTCGTCATACTTGCAAAGACCGTAGTGGGGTACAAAAATCTGATTAAGATCGTATCTCACGGATTTTTAGATGGGATGCACTATCAGCCCCGAGTAGATTTTAACTTACTAGAAAAGTATAAAGAGGATCTGGTGGTTATGTCTGGCGCTCCCCTCACGGGACTCTTGGGCAAACTCCTACGTGATGATCAGATTACTGAGGCGCGGGAGGTGCTGAGGCACTATGTGAAGCTCTTTGGATCTGACTTCTATATCCAACTTGAGCGTCATCCAGACATGCCACAGCTAGAGGAGATCAACCAAAAGTTGATCAAACTCGCTCGTGAGTTTGGAGTGCCCCTGGTAGCCTCTGCAAATGTACACTATATGGAAAAGGACGATGCAAATGCTCACGAAGTACTACTCTGCATAGGTAGCCAGCGCGTGATCTATGAGAAGGATCGTCCGCTCAGTATGGTCGAGACTCCCGACTACTTTTTCAAAACTCCTGAGGAGATGAGTGCGCTTTTTGCAGATCTTCCTGAGGCTATCGAAAACACGATGGTCATAGCTGAAAAGTGCAAAGTCGAGATACCTCATGGCAAACTGATACTCCCTATTTATCCTGTGCCGGATGGTTCTACTCCAGAAGCATATCTGCGAACGCTCATAAACGAGAGGCGAGTGCGTGCCAAAGACTACGATCAGCAAGTGGTGACGCAACGACTCGAGTACGAAGAGGGGATCATCAATGCCAAAGGCTATGCACCGTACTTTTTATTTGTACAAGACGTGGTGAACTGGGCCAAAGATCAGGGTATCGCGGTGGGCCCTGGCCGTGGATCAGGAGCTGGCTCGCTCATTGCCTACTGTCTCCGTATCACTGATATCAATCCACTCGACTATAACCTACCCTTTGAACGATTTCTGAATCCTGAGCGACCAACACCTCCTGACTTTGACGTGGATTTTGCAGATACACGTCGTGAAGAAGTGGTGAAGTACATTTCACTACGATATGGTGAGGAAAAGGTAGCTCAGATCATCACCTTTGGGACCATGGAGGCACGCATGGTGGTTCGCGACGTGGGTCGCGCACTCGGTCATAGCTATGCGACAGGAGATCGCATATCAAAGATGATCCCCCCGAGCAAGCAAGGATTCCCCGTGAACCTCGAGATTGCACTCGAGCAAGCACCCGCACTCAAGCTCGCCTATGATGGCGAGGAGGAGGTGAAGTCCATCATCGATGTATCGAAGAAGCTTGAAAGTCTCCCTCGTCACGCATCAGTGCATGCTGCCGGCCTGATCGTCGCAGATCGACCGATCATGGATCACATCCCTGTGCAGCGCGAGCCAAAGGGTGACAAGATCATCACCCAGTACGACATGTACTCACTCGATCTGAATGCGGTCTCTGATAACAAAGCAGTTGGACTGGTGAAGGCTGATATCCTCGGACTGCGGAACCTCAGCATCATCGAATCTGCTATGAAGTTTATAGAGGAAACAAAGGGAGAAAAAATAGATATTCACGAGGTCAAACTTGATAATCAAAAGGCATACGATCTCATGAGTCGTGGTGAAACAGTGGGAGTATTTCAACTCGAATCAGGAGGCATGCGACGCCTCGCCAAAGAACTTCACCCAAGCAAGTTGACCGATATCACCGCCATGGTAGCGCTCTATCGTCCGGGGCCTATGGATCTCATACCCACCTTTATCGAGGGCAAACGTGACCCCAGTTCAGTCAAGTATCCTCATCCTGATCTCAAAGTGGTCTTGGCAGAAACCTACGGCATCCTCGTGTATCAGGAGCAGGTGATCGATATCGCCGTCGTCATGGCACATTTTTCAAAGTCTCGCGCCGACCTGCTTCGTATGGCAGTGGGTAAGAAAAAGAAATCGCTGATGGAAAAGGGCAAAGTAGAGTTTATCGAAGGGTGTGTGACACATGGATACAAACGTCGCCTGGCAGAGGACGTATTTGGATTTATCGAAAAGTTTGCATCATATGGATTTAACAAGTCTCATGCAGCATCCTACGCCCTCATCGCCTATTGGACCGCATATGTAAAGGCAAACTATCCCGTAGCCTTTATGGCATCACTTCTCACAGCTGAAATAAATGGCGCGTCAGGACCTATCAGAGATGAGAAGGTGGGCGCAGCGCTCGAGGAGTGCAAACGCATGCAGATCGCCGTACTTCCTCCTGATATAAACAAATCAATTGAAGGATTTACGATTGAGGGCGAGGCTATCAGGTTTGGCCTCGCAGCTATCAGAAATGTAGGCTCCGCAGCTATAGAGTCTATAGCAACAGCCAGAGCTGCGAGACCATTTAGTTCATTTGTTGACTTTATACAGCGCGTAGATTTGCGCCGCGTAAACAAAAAAACACTTGAGAGCTTGATCAAAGTGGGGGCATTTGCAGCATTTGCAAATCGAGCCACACTCATCGTTGAGTTTCCTGCGCTCGTTGAGCAGGCGCAAAAATCCAAAGAGTCCACTTCGGTTGGTCAGTTTGATATGTTTGGCATGGATACGGCGCCACCTGTGGATTCGTTGCGAGAAATGCCCGAATATCCCGAGCATGAGATAGCAGAGTTTGAGCGCGAACTCATAGGGTTTCTCATATCTTCCTCGCCTCTCACTCAGTATGCAAAAATCATAGCTGACAAAGTCACCCTCAAAATGAAAGATGTATCGGTGACTGACATCAAAAAAAAGCATATAGTCGTCGGCATCGTGACCGCACTCAAGGTAGTGCGAACAAAAAAGGACAATGCTGAGATGGTGATCCTTACTCTGAACGACGGTACAGGGACGCTTGAGATGGTCTGCTTCCCAAAAACCTATGCAAAGATCAAGTCGGTATTTGCTCCGCACATCGTGCTCATGGTCAAAGGAGCGATAGACAAGCGTGAGGATGGATTCAATATGATGATTGACAATGCAATCGATCTCAAAAAGGCCATGAGCGAGCGATAGTCATGTGTGTCACTTTGATATACGTCACCATGCCGTAATAAAATCGAAACGCATCTAGTACAATACTTGTGTTGTACATCTTAAAAATACATGCAAACTTCATGTCATTGCGAGAAAGCGAAGCAATCTCATACAGTATGCATATAGAATGAACAACAAGAAATGATTTGTGGGATTGCTTCGTCGCAAAGATGAGCTCCTCGCAATGACATATCAGTCCAAATTTATGCAACCACACATCAGCATCAAAGCAGACACGATCCTAGACCTCTTTGGTTTTACCATAACAAACTCGATGTTGCTGTCCTGGATCTCACTCGCGCTCTTTATCGTGATCGGAGCCTACTATCAGAGTCAGATCACCCGCAAGCGCAAATCCACCTTCTTTTACGTGATTCACACGGTAGTCATGGGTATTTACAATCTCATCTCATCTATACTGCATGAAAAGACGCGCCTTCTGTTTCCCCTCCTTGGTGCCTACTTCTTTTTCATTTTGTCAAACAACTGGATTGGGCTTATGCCATCAGTCGGAAGCGTACTGGTGAAGCCATTTGTATCTGGTGTCGTACATGCGACTGAAGTCCAACATGAGCCGTTGTATCAGAATCAGATTGAGACCGAACACGCTGCCCCTGAGCCAACGTTGTACACCGAAGGAGAAAAAGCAGGTGGCGAGTCCCATCTTATCCCGCTCTTTCGCGCAAACAATGCAGACCTGAATACGACATTTGCTCTTGCGCTGATCACTGTATCGCTCATCCAGTACTACGGGGTAAAGTTCAACGGAGTTGGAGGATATCTGAAGAAGTTTTTCAACTTCTCAAGTCCTATCATGTTCTTTGTAGGTATTCTGGAGCTCATTTCTGAGTTTTCTCGCATACTCTCGTTTGCATTCCGTTTGTTCGGCAACGTCCTCGCGGGCGAAGTGCTCATCACCATCGTAGCATTTCTCCTCCCCTCGGTACTATCCTTCTTCCTCATACCATTTTATCTCCTCGAGATGATGGCGAGCACGATCCAAGCACTGGTATTTACCATGATTTCTGCAGTGTTACTCAATATGGCGACCACAAAGGCACATCATTAGTCGATTATTTATTACTTAATTTTATTTATATATATGGACGTAGCAACCATGAAAGTACTCGGAACCGCACTCGCTATCGCAGTCGGCGTCATCGGACCTGCATTGGCAATTGGCATGATCGGATCAAAGGGAGTCGAGGCAGTAGGACGCAACCCTGAAGCAGCCTCCACCATCCAGACCAACATGATTCTCGCCATCTCATTTGCAGAGTCGCTCGCGATCTTTGCACTCGTCGTGGCTCTCATGATCAAGTTCGTCTAATACTCATATTTTTATTGACTTATGGAAGCACTCGGCATAGACCCAAAGCTCTTGATAGCACAGATCATAAACTTTGCTGTTTTTTACGTCATATTCAAAAAGTTTGTGGCAAAACCACTCCTTTCGTATATGAGCAAACAACAAGATGATGAATCAAAGCGCCAAAAGCTCACCGTAGATCTCCAGTCATCACACGAGGCCATGGAGTCTGAGAAAACAAAGATGATGTCGGAGCTCAAAGCCAAGCAAAAGGAGCTCATGTCTGAGGCCAAAAATGCTGCAGAGGAGTCTAAGAGCGAGATCGTAGCCCAAGCCAAAATGCAGTCGACAGAAATCGTCACTGCAGGCAAGGACATGATCGACGCAGAGCGCGCCGCAGTACAAAAGGAGCTCAGTGTCTATATCAAGCAAATGGCTCAGGCAGCAGTCGAGAAGGGTCTGGCCAGCTATCTCACTCCAGAAGCACAAAAGGAAATCACGAAGCATATCATCTCATCCAAATAACATATATCTATGAAGCTCACTCCCACACTCCGTCAAGATCTAAAGAATTTTCTCAAAGCGAGACTGGTAGATCAGAGTGTCATGGCTCAAGTCTATGCTCCCTACATGCTGTCGACTGACGAAGTCAAGCAGATCCAATCAAAATACGAGATTCTCAAAGGAGCACAGGTCACCGCTCACGTAGATCCGACACTGCTGGCAGGCTTTGTAGTGGAAGTCGGCTCAAAACGCATCGATTGCTCGCTCAAATCGCGTCTCAATACTATTTTTGTCTGATCTCACCTATGTCTACCATCCAAATCAATCAGCTCGTCAAAGAGTTTGAGAAAGAGCTCATCGCTTCTTCTCGTACTTCCGAAGGCATGCAAGAGGTAGGTATAGTACAGGAGATCAAAGATGGAGTCATCACCGCAAGTGGGCTCCAGCAAGCTGCATTTGGAGAGTTGGTCGTATTTGAGACAGGAGTCCAGGGCATGATAGTCGATCTGATGCCAGACAATGTCGGCATCGTAGTGCTCGGTAAATATGATGACATCACCTCATCCAGTCGTGTAAAGGCTACCGGGAAGCAGTTCACCATCGGCGTATCAGAGCAGATCCTCGGTCGCGTGGTAAACGCCATGGGACTCGCAGAGGATGGCAAAGACGAAGTGAAAGCAGACAAATACTACCCCGTCGAAAAGATTGCGCCCGGCGTCGTCGCACGCAAGTCCGTATCTGTGCCGCTCCAAACAGGTATCAAGTCTGTGGATGCACTGATCCCCATCGGACGTGGTCAGCGCGAACTCATCATCGGAGATCGTGGCACAGGCAAGACCACGCTCTGCACTGACACGATCATCAATCAGAAAAATACAGGTGTCATCTGTGTATATTGTGCTATCGGACAGAAGAATTCAAAAGTCGCCGCCATCGTGGAGCTTCTGAAGGCCCACGGTGCGATGGACTACACTGTCGTCCTAAAGGCATCAGCTGCTGATCCTGCAGCGCTCCAGTATCTCGCTCCCTACTCAGCTACCGCCATCGCTGAGTACTTTATGGACATGGGCAAGGATGTGCTGGTGATTTATGATGATTTGACCAAGCAAGCATATGCCTACAGACAAATCTCGCTGATTTTACGACGCCCTGCAGGACGCGAGGCGTATCCAGGAGATGTGTTCTATCTCCACTCACGACTACTCGAACGTGCGTGTCGTCGTGATGAGAAGTATGGTGGAGGATCCATCACCGCGCTTCCTGTCATCGAAACACTTGAAAATGACGTGTCAGCGTATATCCCTACAAACGTCATCTCCATCACCGATGGACAGATATTCCTCGAGACAGATCTCTTCAACGCGGGCATGAGACCTGCCGTCAACGTAGGTATCTCCGTATCACGTGTCGGTGGATCAGCACAGACCAAAGCCATGAAGCAAGTTGCTGGCAAGCTGAAGCTCGATCTCGCACAGTATCGTGAGCTCGCTGCATTTGCACAGTTTGAGTCAGATCTGGATGCAGAGACTAAAAAGTTCTTGAACCGTGGAGCCAAAGCTACCCAGCTGCTGAAGCAGAGTAAAAATAACCCCTATGATCTCGCATTCGAAGTCGCGGTGTTTTGGGCTATCAACAACGGCCATCTCGATGAGGTAGATGTAAAAGCGGTCGAATCATGGGAAAAGACCTATCTGGAGACTATGAAGCGCAGCCACAAAAAGCTGATCGCAAGGATCAATGAGAAGAAGATATTAGAGAAGGAAGATGAGGAAGAGCTGAAGAAGGTAGCTGAAAGTGTCGTTTTATAATCTATGAACCTGCGTGCAGTTCGCAAAAAGACCAAATCGGTAAAAAATGTAAAGAAGATCACGAAGGCCATGCAAATGGTCTCTGCAGTAAAGATGAAAAAGTCAGTGACTGAAGAGTCTGATGGCAGACCATATCGAAATGGTCTCTATGAGATACTCAGCTCTGTGGCAGGCAAGATCGACATCTCTCACTCGCCACTCCTACAGCAGTCGTCTTCAGACTCTCAAAAGGATCTCATCATCTATGTATCTGCAAACAAGGGACTCTGTGGGTCGTTTCACGTGAACTTGCTCCGCTATGTGATGAAGCATGTGAATCTGCATGAGACAGAGTTTGTGACGCTCGGATCCAAGGGCGCACAGCTTATCAGTCGTTTTGACAAAGATATCATCTCTGATTATTCGACAGGACATCCCATGGCGCAAACGGGTGCGATATTTGACCAGGCAGTAACTTCATTCCTTTCGGGCAAGTACCGATCCATCAAAATCCTGTACAACCAATATCTCTCACCCACACGAGCCGAGGTAAAACTCGATCAGCTCCTTCCTCTCGCTATAGCACCTGAGAAAAAGCAGCAAACAGCCGCTGCAGAATATCTGATTGAGCCCTCGCCAAAGGTGCTGATCGAGCCACTCCTCAAAAGTATCATTGAAGAGCGCATCAGAGGCGCAGTCATCTCATCTCAGGCAGTCGAGCACAGCATGCGCATGATGGCGATGAAGAGCGCGACAGACAATGCAACTGATGTGATATACAACTTGACACTGATCGGAAATAAATTGCGACAAACCAAAATCACCAGCGAGCTCTTGGACATGATCACCGCCAAAGAGAGCGTGGAAGCGAACTAATTAATAATGAAGAATTAATAATTACTATCAAGAAAAATTATTCATTATTCATTGTTAATTCTTAATTACTTATGAAAGGTACCATACTATCCATCCGCGGAGTCGTCATCGATGTGCAGTTTGCTGAAGTGGAGACGCCAAAAATCTATGATGCACTACTCGTCCAAATCGAGGGAGGCACGCTGACCCTCGAGGTCGAGGCAGTATTGAGTCCAGGAGCAGTCCGCACCGTGGCCATGGGTAGCACCTATGGACTCCGGATCGGCATGGAAGTCACCAATACCGGCACCTCCATCCAAGTGCCCGTCGGCGAGGAGACTTTGGGCCGCATATTCAACGTACTCGGCGAGCCAGTTGATGAGATGCCCGCACCAAAGACCAAGAAAAAGTACTCGATCCACCGTGAGGCGCCGTCATTTGCGGAGCAGTCTGGAAAGGTCGAAGTATTTGAGACAGGCATCAAGGTCATCGATCTTGTTGCTCCATTTATCAAGGGAGGCAAGGTAGCTATTTTCGGAGGAGCAGGAGTAGGTAAGACGGTCACCATCCAAGAGATGATCCACAACGTCGCCAAAGTCCACTCTGGAGTATCGGTATTCACTGGAGTAGGTGAACGTACTCGTGAGGGCAACGACCTCTGGCATGAGATGCAGGATACGAAAGTCATCGACAAGACTTGTCTCGTCTTTGGACAGATGAACGAACCTCCAGGCAACCGTCTCCGTGTCGCATTGACAGGTGTCACGATGGCGGAGTACTTCCGTGACGAGAAAGGGATGGATACGCTGCTTTTTATAGACAATATTTTCCGTTTTGCACAGGCTGGATCTGAAGTATCAGCACTCCTTGGGCGCATACCCTCAGCAGTCGGATATCAGCCCACACTCGCCAGTGAGATGGCAGCACTCCAGGAACGCATCACCTCAACACGCAAAGGATCCATCACCTCGATCCAAGCGGTGTACGTGCCTGCAGATGACTATACAGATCCTGCGCCAGTCGTCACCTTTTCACATCTTGACGCATCGATATCACTCGAGCGCTCACTCGCAGAACAGGGGCTCTTCCCCGCTATCGATCCACTCGTTTCGACCTCTCGCGCACTTGACCCTGAGATCGTAGGGGAAGAGCACTACCAAGTCGCCAGAGACGTCCTCAAGACGCTCCAAAGGTACAAGGATCTCCAGGATATCATCGCCATCCTCGGTATGGAAGAACTCTCTGAAGAAGACAAGAAAACCGTGTCTCGTGCACGCAAGATGCAGCGCTTCCTGACCCAGCCTATGAACGTAGCAGAAGCATTTACAGGGCGTCCAGGCAAATATGTAAAGCGAGAGGACACCATCAGGGGGTTCAAAGAGATCCTTGAGGGTAAGCATGATGACAAAGGTGAACAGTCGTTTTATATGAAAGGCGGAATTGAAGAAGTGGTATGATCAAATTGCAAATTATCACACCAAAAAAGCTCGTTCGGGAGGAGGAGATAAGCTCCATCACGCTTCCTGCGCATGATGGGGAGATCACGGTGCTTCCAAATCACCAACCACTTCTTTCTCTTTTGATCGAAGGCATCGTGACTATGCGTCACGGCTCAAGAGAGGAATCTCTCGCCATCGGTGGAGGATACATAGAAACCAATGGCCGAACCATGAAACTTTTGGTCTCACGGGCATATGGTCAGGATGAGATCGACGAGAAGTTGACACTCGAGGCTATCGAACGAGCCAAAACACTCATCGCTGAATCCTCAGATCCCGCAAACAAAGCAGAGGCAGAGTCTCTCATGCGTCGATCGATCATAGATAGTAGATTGATCAAACGACACAAGTCACGATCAGTGTCTACATTGTGATGGTTGGATGTTTCTGTACACGATGTCACCTGTAATAGACGATAATATCGTTGACAGGGTTCCTTGCATGTCATCCCGTGCTACGACACGGGATCTATGCATTTGTGCTTTTACATTGAAATGGATCCCGATTTTCATCGGGATGACAGCTTTTCAGCTCTTGTATCAAAGCAGAATGTGCACGTCACCCTGTTGACACATCACAAAACCAGACTACACTAAACATATATCATTTAAACTATTTATATGAAGCAGAACACCAGTATCAGATCACTCGTCACAGATATCGAAGCGCTCGGTGACAAGTATCTCGTTCGCGAGGCTCCATTTCAACTTCCTACAGAGATCAAGGATCTTATCGTCAAAATAGCCTATCCACTGGCTGTAGTTGGCGCAGTGCTTATGGGAGTTGCACTCATTATGTTGATCCCAGTTATGATCGCATATATGGGCATATCTGTCCTCGTGATGCCATTCTCTGGACCTCGCATGGTTGGCTTTGACTTGATAGGACTCATCCTCGCTGCGCTAAACGTATATGTGCTCGTCTTGAGTATCAAATGGTACTACGCAGCACTGCCAGGACTAAAGGCACATACTCGTGCGGGATGGGAATATGTGTTTTATGGTTCGTTACTTGGGGTCGTCAGTAGTCTAATCAATAGCCACTCCATAATGGGTATATTTTTTAGCATAGGACCTGCACTGGTGAGTCTCATCATCAGTATGTACCTCTGGTTCCAGGTAAAGGATCGTTATACGCATCACAAAGCCTAATCTATGGATACACTCCTCAGCATATTTGACCCATTTTTCGAATCATGCGAGGACTTTTGTGACAGATACTTTGTGCGACGTGCTCCGTTTCAAGTACCCAGTGAGGGCAAAGAGGTGATCGTGATGCTCTCATATCCGCTCGCATTTCTCATCCTTTTTTACCTGGGATTCTCAGTCTACTCGAGTGCAAAGAATCTCCTCGCATTCCTGTTTGAACGCAACTTTCTCACGAGGATATTCTCCGGTCGGATCTACTATGATGAGTTCCTGAATTCAAACCTTCTGGTATCAGTATTGAGTCTCCTTGTTAGCATACTGGCGATACGAATGATTTACAAAGCGCTTCCCTTGCTCAAACGCAGGTCGATACTTGGTTGGAGATATGTCACTCGTGGCTCGCTCGCGATAGTGTTGCTTGATTTGTTTGCATTTTTCCCACTCGATACGACACTTGAGGCCAAGATCTTCTCGGCTCTTATTCTGGGCATAGTCACAGCAGCCTGCCTGTACCTCTGGTTTCAGGTCAAGAATTACTTTTTTTGATCTAGTCACCTGTATGCATTCTCATGGTGGCAAAGAGTGTTTTTCGATCACGACGTTGTGTGTGAGTCCCGATGTGTCGGGGCGAGTTACGTCGGGGAGAAAAAGCACTTTTTGCCATAAGTAACTTGGCTACTTTCAATGTCTCCATCATGTCAGTGTTACAGCTTTGGTTTGACAAACAGCTCCTCGACCCTTACCATTGCCGTTGCCTCCTATGACACTCATCATCGTCGAATCACCCACCAAAGCGCGCACTATCACCAAGTTTTTGGGTTCGGGATATGTAGTCCGCGCATCCATGGGACATATTCGCGATCTTCCCAAAAATGCTGCTGAAATACCTGCCAAATACAAAAGTGAGTCATGGGCACGTCTCGGGATCGATACTGCACATGATTTCAAACCACTTTACGTAGTAGATGCACTAAAAAAGAAAACGGTCAAGGAGCTCAAGAGCTTGATTGAAAAAGAAAAGGATGTCATACTCGCCACCGACGAGGACCGTGAAGGAGAGGCAATCTCATGGCACCTGGCAGAAGTACTCGGACTCAAGAATCCAAAGCGCATGGTGTTTCATGAGATCACCAAGTCCGCCATCCAAGATGCACTCGATCATCCCCGGACCATCGATATGAACCTCGTCCAAGCTCAAGAAGCCAGACGCATCCTCGATCGTCTCGTCGGATATACCGTCTCTCCACTCCTCTGGAAAAAGATCAAGTTCGGCCTCTCAGCAGGACGCGTACAGTCAGTAGCCATGCGTCTGATCGTGAACCGCGAGCAAGAACGATTGATTTTTAAGAAGGCAGGATACCAATCGATAGAGGCGATGTTCAAAGCTGATGCTTCTACATTTGCTTCACAGCTCTATCAGATAGGCACACAAAAAACTGCCACTGGCAAAGATTTCGACGACAAAGGTCAGCTCATCGATCCGTCACTTCTCATACTAGACTCAATAAATGCACCTGTACATATCGAAGGTATCAAAAAGTCAAACTTCGCTGTAGATGCAGTCGAAAAATCCGAAGTGAAACGCAATCCCCAAGCGCCCTATATCACCTCGAGTCTCCAGATCGATGCAAACCGCAAACTCGGATTTAGCTCAAAGTACACGATGCAAGTCGCGCAGAAACTGTATGAAAAGGGATTCATCACCTATATGCGTACTGACTCCGTCACACTTTCAGAGCAAGCGCTGCAAGGTGCAAAACAGAAAATCATCGAGCTCTATGGGGAGTCTTATTGGGCTGGGTACTATCGTACCTACAAATCCAAATCTAAAAATGCCCAAGAAGCACACGAGGCGATTCGTCCGGCAGGATCTCACTTTCCCCAAGCGAGTGAGCTGGGCTTGGAGCCTGAAGAATACAAGTTGTATGATCTGATCTGGAAGCGTACTATCGCCAGTCAGATGAAGGAGGCGACACTCGACCAAACCACCGTCTTGATCTCGAGTAGCCCACCTGTCACCCTGAGCTCGTCGAAGGACGACATCTCCAAATACTTTTTCCGAACGACAGGTACCGCCATCAAAATAGATGGATTTCTAAGGGTGTACCAGATCACCAGTATCGAAGACGGCGAGGATGAAAGCAGTCAGATGATACCCACCCTAACCAAGGGTGAGAAGCTTGCAGTACAGACGGTGGCGAGTGATATCCATGAGACAAAGCCACCCGCTCGATTCAACGAAGCATCACTCGTCAAAAAGCTTGAGACCGAAGGTATCGGTCGACCCTCGACCTACGCGAGCATCATCAGCACCATCCAAGCACGTGGCTACATCCGCAAAGTATCAAATCAACTCGTGCCTACCTTTGCAGGATTTGCAGTGACTAATCTCCTCGAAAAGCACTTCCCCTCGCTCGTAGATCTCGCTTTTACCGCAAAAATGGAGGAGTCTTTGGACGAGATCGAGGCGGGCACTACCAAATGGGTGCCCTATCTGACAAACTTTTTCCTCGGACGAGATGGTCTCGAGCAGCGTGTGAAGGTCGAGGGTGATAGTATCGACCCCAAGGAGATATCGACCGTCAGGCTCCCTGCGGTGAGTGGAGAGAATCCGATCAGATATGGTAAATTTGGTGCCTATGTAGACTTTGGAGAGGTCAAAGCCACCATCCCCGATGAGATAGATATCCAAGATATTACACAAACATACCTTGAGACATTGAAAACCTCAAAACAGGTGAGTGAGGATGTGTTTTGTGAGGATGGTGAGGGGAATCCAGTCTACATCAAGACTGGCAAGTACGGTCCCTATCTGGCCGTGGGCACTCCAGACAAATCACCCACACCAAAGAAATCAGTAAAGTCGAAATCAAAAACAGCAGAAGATCTTTCGCCAGCAAAATCCAAAATACGCTTCATCTCTATACCTGCTGAGATCGGTGTCGCAAATGTCACTCCAGAGATCGCGCTGAGGCTCATCTCGCTCCCACGCATCCTCGGTCGTGATCCCGACGGCAACGAGATCAAAGCAAACTATGGCAAGTACGGTCCCTATGTCCAAAAGGACAAGCTCTACGCCAGCATCCCCAAAGGTGAGGATCTCTTTGCAGTCACGCTCGACCGCGCACTTGAGCTTATCAAGGAAAAAGAATCAAAGCCAAAGAGAGAGTTTCGAAGGTTTAAGAAAGTTGGTTAAGTTTCAATTCAATAATTGATGCTTTATTTAATACTTCTTCAGTTGAATAACCGTTATTTAACATAGCAATACAAAGTAATACAGTATGATGAATAAGTATTTTATCTTGCATATCAACTTGTTGCCTATTTAGTAATGAGCTAAAAGTAGTTCCACCCAAGGCTGTGTCTAACTCTGTAGCTGCATCCATAGCACGTTCAGGCACATCGGCCACTCCATTTTGCACCTGTTGAGCAAGTATGTAATCTGCACCAGTATGAAGAAGTAGCTGTTGCATTAAAGTAGCATTTGATATCTCATTAGATTTACTTCGAGCTTTGCTGCTTGCTTGGAAGGCAAGACCAATGCTATCAAATGGAATAACTGCATGCGATGCCATTATTTTTTGATCTGCTGCAATGGAGAATATACGAGCATGGAGGGGGTTTGCATTTGAACGACGGCTTGACAAGTTTTCGCGGAATCTATCAAATGCAATGAGATGCTGTGGACTTTCGATCGATTGATCTAAAAAAAGAAGGTTAACTCGATCTCCCAATCCCTGTGGATACACACCATTTTGAGCTTCACTCCCAAAAAATTGATTTTTAAGTAGGAGAGTACTAGCCCCTACATTTGGAGCATGAACAAGAACACCAGTCTCCAAAAAATGCTGTTTCCCAAAATATTCATCAACAAGTGAATAGGGTACTTTGGTGTCATCTAGAAATAAACAGAGCGGTGTTGATATGCCAAATCTATCAGTTGTGTTCAAGGCTGCAACAACTTCTGGCGCACTCATATTTTCCTTGTCAAAAAACCACGTTTCCGGACCATACACATCAGGAAACTCCTGTTGGAGTCTGTCAAGTTCTGAAACTGTAATTACCTCACCAGAATATAGTTTTGATAGGTGCTCATATCTCATTGCTCAATTCTACTATAGGGTACTACCTTTTCCAATTGCAAATCTTTCCCTCATCCCTCATACTTCACCTCCGTGAGACATACCAAATATATCTTTATTTCAGGCGGGGTCATCTCCGGCATCGGCAAAGGCATCACCTCAGCCTCCATCTCCCTCCTGCTCAAGTCCTGTGGATACAAAATAGCTCCCCTCAAGTTTGAAAACTATCTCAATGTTGATGCAGGCACGATAAACCCGATAGAGCACGGAGACGCCTTCCTGTGCGATGACGGTACCGAGGCAGACATGGACATTGGCACCTACGAAAAGTACCTAGACCAAGACATGGGAACTGACAACTTTGTGACGATCGGCAAGATTTACAAGACGGTGATAGACCGCGAGCGGCGGTTTGAGTATCATGGTGAAGATGTGGAAGCGATGCCACACATCACCAACGAGATCTTTGCACGTATCGAGCAAGCGCGCAAGTCAAATGATGCCGATATCGTAGTGATAGAACTCGGCGGCACAGTGGGGGAGTATCAAAATGCATTGTACTATGAAGCTGCGCGTCAGCTCACGATCCGCAAGCCAGGTAGCGTCATCCATATCCACGTCAGCTATATCCCGACACCCGAGCATCTGGGCGAGCCAAAGACCAAGCCTACTCAGCTCTCAGTCCGCACGCTCAATGGCATGGGTATCCAACCTGATTTTATAGTAGCACGTGCGGCGCGCCCTCTCGATGCGCGCCGCAGAGAGCGCCTCGCACTGTTTTGCAATGTACCACCCGATGCCGTGATCAATAACCCTGATGTAGATCACGTATACCGCATCCCTGAGATCCTCGCCGAGCAGAACCTACACAACATGATACTTATGAAGCTCGGACTCGCGACTGAACCCAAGCATCCCGATGTGTCAAAATGGAAGGAACTTACAGAAAAGATCCTCACCATCAACAAGCAACATGACCCACTGGACGTGGTCATCGTGGGCAAGTACTTTGGATCAGGAGAGTACAACATCAAAGATGCGTATGCAGCTCTCTTTGATGCGATCGATCATGCCAGTTGGGCTGCAGGACGCAAGGTGAAGACTCGCTGGATCAGCGCCCAAGATATCGAGAAAAAGGGAGCTGAGATCATAGGAACTCCCGCAGGTATTATCGTGCCTATCGGATGGGGTGAACGCGGCGCTGAGGGAATGATCTCAGCTGCGGGATATGCGAGAGAGCAAAAGATCCCGTATCTTGGCCTTTGCTATGGCATGCAACTGGCGGTCATTAGCTTTGCGCGTGATGTGCTAGGATGGAAAGACGCAAATACCACTGAAAATGTGCAAGACTCGACTCACTCTGTCATACATATGATTCCGACTCAAGAGGAACTGATGAAGCGGCGCGCGTACGGAGGCACTATGAGACTTGGTGCCTGGGAAGCAATACTAAAGAAAGGCTCTCGTATAGACCAGATCTATCATCCGTCATCGAGTGGCAGAGCTGCAAATCCGAACGTATTTGAGCGTCATCGTCACCGCTACGAGTTCAACGATGCATTTGCAAAGGATATTGAGCAGGCTGGTCTCATACTCTCTGGTCGCTCAAAGGTCGAGGGACTGGTCGAGTTTATCGAGTTGCCTGAGTCTATGCATCCATTTTACCTAGCGACCCAAGGTCATCCCGAGTACAAATCCCGCCCGCTGTCCCCCCATCCACTCTTTGTGGCCTTCATAGAGGCTTGTAAATCGAGCACAAAATGATATACTTACGTAGTTACTTTTACTAAAGAAACCCACATATCCATGGCAAACTCATTCCTCTTCAAAGAAACTTCTTTCCAAGTTGGTGACACGATCACCGTAGACTACCGCATCAAAGACGGAGAAAAAGAGCGTATCCAAGAGTTCCAGGGTATCCTCATCGCCATCAAAGGCGGTGGTCCTGAGTCGCGTATGTTCACTGTCAGAAAGCTCTCAAAGTCAGGTGTCGGTGTCGAGCGTATCATCCCTGTAAACTCACCTTTTGTAGCTGCTATCACGCTAGACAAAAAGTCATCCTATCAAAAGTCAAAACTGTACTTCCTCAAAGATCTCTCAAGTCAGGAGACGAGACAGAAGCTCTACAAGCAAAAGAAGTCAGTCGCACGCAAAGCTCCTACCAAGGCAGTCAGCAAGCGCTCTACTAAAAAGGTTGAGGTGACTGAATAATCTCCTTTCCCATTCTTACCTAACTCCATGCACCATTGTGTTTGCTATGTATTGTCATTGCGATCCGTCAACTGACGGAGAAGCAATCCCGCCTCGTCCCCATTCCCCAGCACACCTGTCTGTCATCCCTGCAATAGTCAACTAATTCGATGATGAATATGTGTAACCTCACTGGTCCGTCATCCTCGTGAACACGAGGATCCAATGGCATACATGAGGCTGTTTAGGTGTACGGCTCCTTTAGATCCCCGCGTTCGCGGGGATGACATGCGGCTTAATCCGTCATCGATAGTTTTGCACTGTATCCTGCATCATTGTTCATTTGACACACCTCTTCATCACCCTACAGGTATAATACCCACTCATCCTATGCTATCTAGTATCAAGGTTCGCGGCGCGCGCCAACACAACCTGAAGAATGTCGATGTCGATATACCTAAAAACCAATTTGTGGTGGTCACTGGAGTATCTGGATCTGGCAAGTCATCATTTGCATTCGACACCATCTATGCTGAAGGTCAGCGGAGATATGTCGAGAGTCTCTCAGCCTACGCACGCCAATTCCTTGGCATCATGGACAAGCCTGATGTGGATATGATTGAGGGGCTCTCACCTAGCATCTCCATAGATCAAAAGACCACGAGTCACAACCCACGCTCAACGGTAGGCACGATCACCGAGGTGTACGACTATCTCCGTGTGCTTTTTGCACGCATTGGACATCCACACTGTCCAAACGATGACACTGAGATCACGCGACTTTCGGTCGATCAGATCGTCGACAAGGTGATCGAGGAGATTCGCCTTGTATGTAGTCAAGAAAAGATGACTCCACACGAGTTTATCATCCTCGCTCCTGTGGTGAGACAAAAAAAAGGAGAGTTTCTGGATCTCTTTGAAAATCTGCAAACCAAAGGCTTTCAGTCTGTCATCGTTGATGGGATCCCCATGAGCGTCCAAGACGATATCCCTCTCATCAAAAGTAACAAGCACACGATCTCTGCCGTCATCGACAATGTTTTTGCATCACACAAAGATCTAAAGGCTGACTACTTTGTAGACGGATTGAGACCACGATTGACTCAAGCGATAGAGCAAGCTACCAAGCTTGCCGATGGTCTCGCCATCATGCAGTACCACGATACCACAGCCCAACACAGTGAGATTGAGGAGGTAAAAAGGGGTACCAAGAAGAAACTTTCTCCTACGCTCAAGGAGCATCTGTACTCAGAAAAATTTTCTTGTGCAAAGTGCGGATTTTCACTGCCTGAGGTGGAACCGCGTATGTTTTCATTTAACTCTCCCCTCGGCGCCTGCGAGAGCTGTCGGGGACTCGGAAGTGTCCACAAAGTCGACCCTGAGCTTATCCTCGCGCCAAAACTATCTATCAACGAGGGCGGTATCCTACCTTTTACAAAGCTCTTTTTCTCAGAGACATGGTATACCAGATTGATCAAAACTGTCTGTCAGATCGAAAAGATAGACATGAACAAAGCCATCGAAAAACTGACTGAAGAGCAGCAGAGAGTCATCCTACATGGCACAGGACAAACGTATAGAGTAGCTGGTCAAAATAGATTTGGAAGCGACACGGTGATCCAGGAAAAGTTTGATGGCATCGTCAGCGAGCTAAACCGTAGATTTCAGAACTCATCTGGCAATGCTGAGGAGGGGTCGTCACACGATATAGGTCGATACATGCGCGAGGAGGAGTGTAAGTCGTGTCTGGGACGCAAACTCAAACCTGAGATCCTTGCCATCACCGTAGACAAGTTCAGCATCGCGGATCTCTGTGACTTGGCAGTAAACGATACTATCGAGTACTGCAAATCAAACATACATGAAGTCTTGAACAAGTACGAAGCGCAGATCGCTGCACCTATCCTGAAGGAGATCATCACGCGTCTGGCGTTTTTACAAAACGTAGGCTTGGGATATCTGACCATGTCACGCAAAGGCAAAACACTCTCTGGCGGCGAGCTACAGCGTATCCGTCTCGCATCTCAAATAGGCACCGGACTCACCGGAGTGCTCTATGTGCTCGATGAGCCATCGATTGGACTCCACCCCCGTGATGTGGCCGCACTTATACAGACGCTGCACCATCTCAAAGAGATCGGTAACACACTCATTATCGTCGAGCATGACGAGGAGACGATGCGGAGTGCCGAGCACATGATCGAGTTTGGACCTGAGGCAGGCAAAAATGGCGGCAAGATCGTCGCCCAAGGTACCGTGAAGGAAATCATGGCAAATAGTGAGTCTCTCACTGGACAGTATCTTTCAAAGAAAAAGGTGATCACGAGCAAAGAGATGAAGTTAGACATATCAAAAGGTGAGATCACCCTCAAAGGAGCCTCACAGTTTAGCCTAAAGAATGTCACGCTCAATCTCCCTGTAGGCAATATGATCGCCATCACTGGCGTGTCAGGATCAGGCAAATCGACTCTTATCACCGAGACACTCTATCCAGCGATGAAGTATCACCTTGACGGACACTACAATGACTTCCAAGGCGCCTATGAAAAGCTCGAGGGATTTCACTATGTCGAGCGCGTCTATCTCGTCGATCAGTCGCCGATTGGTCGCACGCCACGATCCAACCCTGCTACCTATATAGGATTCTTTGATGATATTCGTGAATTGTTTGCGAGCACGGTAGATGCAAAAGCGCGCGGGTATGACAAAGGTCGCTTTTCGTTTAACGTAAAAGGGGGACGCTGTGAAAAGTGTCAGGGTGCGGGAGTGGTAAAGATCGAGATGCAGTTCCTATCAGACGTCTACATCACCTGTGATGTATGTGATGGACATCGCTACAATCGTGAGACTCTTGAGGTGAGGTATAAGAATAAAACTATTTTTGAGATATTGAAGATGACCGTCGACGAGGCAGCGATCTTTTTTGAGAACTTCGTCCACATTCATCCAAAGCTCAAGTTCCTCCAAGAGGTAGGTCTTGGATATGTCGAGCTCGGACAGGCTGCACCTACCTTCTCAGGAGGTGAGGCTCAGCGCATCAAGCTCGCTGATGAGCTCTCTCGTGGCGAGAAAGGGCGCACGCTCTACATACTCGACGAGCCCACTACAGGACTTCATTTTGCTGATGTGCAGAAGCTCATGAACTCACTCGTGAGACTGATCGAACATGGCAACACCGTCATAGTCATTGAGCACAATCTTGACGTGATCCGCCACTGTCAGTATGTGGTTGATATGGGTCCTGAGGGAGGAGATGGAGGAGGACAAATACTCTATCAAGGTCCACTTGAAGGGCTAAAGAAGGTGAAGAGCAGTCATACTGCAAGATATCTGTAACTTTGCCGCAACCTCACTTTGCATACACTACTAACCTTCTGCTATACATCCCACTTCTCATATCCCATGATCCGTGGCAGGTCACCAGGGTGATGGAAGGATAGTCTGTCTGACGAGTGATGGCGCCCACGTTACCGTCATATGCATCTAGCTCGCCCACAAAATCTACATGAAATGTTCTTGGTGATCCATCAACCAGGGTGATAGTTATCTCATCGCCGATGGCAATATTCTTTAGATAGTAGAATGCTGCAGGTCGACCTTGAGCGTCATCATAGTGTGCGGTAAATATCGAGTTGCCTACTTCTCCAGGCTTGGGTCCGATGTGTAGCCACCCAACTGCAAGCGGATTATGAGGAGTCTGCATACTACCATCTGAGTCAGTACCTAAGTACTCCAACGGGCTTTGCACGATCTGTAGAGCTGGGATGGAGATAGAGGAGGGGAGCACAACTGGAGTAGGAGTGGGTGTGGGAGTAGAAGTGGGGGTAGCGGTAGGCGTATGAGTGGGCAGAAAAACAGTATTAAAAAAGTCATGTGATGATTGAGGGGTGGTGAGTTGGTCGGCAGGAGTATGTGCATCTACGCGCCCCAGCATCTCAGAGAGAAAGACGATGTACATCACCCCCACCATCACTAAAATAGCCGTGGATGAGTAGCGAACAAATACACTTTTGAGCGTGAAAGACATAGGGTAGTATACCACATATATACTTATAGTAATGTTAACTACGATTGATTTTACACCCATAAGGTATACTTTCTCTATGTACAAAGCAGACGGCACTATACTAGCGACGAAATCAGGTATCAAAGATGCTCCGAGTACGACGGGGGTATATATCTTTCGTATCGGAACCGATATCATCTATATTGGCAAAGCGGTAAATATCAGAGCCAGACTCATCTCTCATTTTCAGTCTGTAGATATCGACAAAAAGGAGGCTGCGATATTTGCGGAGTCAACCGATATAGACTATTTGATCACTGATAGTGAGTTTAAGGCGCTCGTGGTCGAGGCTCACCTCATCTCCACGATCAAGCCGAAGTACAACGTCAGATGGCGCGATGACAAGAGCTACCTGTATATAAGAATCATCACAGGAGAAGCGTATCCAAAAGTATCGCTGGCGAGGGGACAGGACATCAAAAAAAGTCCAAATTCACAATCTACAATTTCAAATAATGACAAGCTCGAATCGAAGGTTTCAAATTGCAAATTGGCATGTGATGCAGTTCGCGTATTTGGGCCATTTTCATCGACGTACTCTGCTGAAAGTGTCCTGCGATACCTCAGGCGTATCGTGCCCTACTGTACCCAACGCACGATATCGAAGCAAGCGTGCTTTTACCACAAGATCGGTCAGTGTGATCCGTGCCCGAATCTGATCGACCACATGGAGGACAAAGTCGCGAAGTCAAAGGAAAAGCGCAGATATCGCGCAAATATCAAAAAGCTTTGCGCCATACTCGAGGGTGATGTGTCAAAGGTTGAAAAGGAGTTCAAACGCGAGCTGAGAGCGTATACAGAATCACAAGATTACGAAGCAGCCATCAAGGTCAGAGATGCGATGCGGAGGCTGGAGTTTATGATCGCACACGGCTCATTCCGTCTCGATGAATATGAGTCGTACAACAAGTCAGAACAATCTCTGGAGTCACTTATGGCTTTGCTTACTGAGCATTTTCCCCAGTTGCAGAGTCTGCACCGCATTGAGTGCTATGACAACTCCACGCTCAGCTTCACCAACTCTACCGCAAGCATGGTCGTATTTACTGATGGCCTCGTGGACAAGAGGGAGTATAAAAAGTTTAAGATGAAAAAGGCCCATGATAACGACTTTGACATGATGCGCGAGATCATCTCGCGCCGTACAAAGCATAGTGACTGGCCACGTCCAGATCTGATCATCATAGATGGAGGCGCACCTCAACTGCGCGCAGTCATAGATACTCTGAGTACGCTCTCAACTGTCATACCTTCACCTGTCATCCCGGCGCATGCAGGGATCCATACTCAAGAGGAGATCCCGAAACTAGTTCGGGATGACAAATCATTAATCAAAAATACTGAATTATTAATTATTAATTATTCATTACTAGACGTTCCTCTCATCGGCATCGCCAAGCATCCCGATCGGCTGATCCTCCCCACCCTCAGCCACACTGATTCTTCCCTGGATCCCACTTCCCGATTCTCAATTATTCATTCTTCATTATTCATTAATTTCACCTCCCTCCGTCCTCGTGCGCACGATCTCGGCTTCCGTCTCGTCCAAGCCATACGTGACGAAGCGCATCGTTTTGCAAAAAAATACCATACCTCACTTCGAAAGCGTAATCAGATAGGATTATGAGTAAATCAAAAGAAGTCTATTTAAGAACAGCACTTAGTAAACTTGCAACCGTTATGGTTGGTGGAACAGCATTCCTTGGATTGCATTTACTCCTGCTGAGCAAAAACCAGACGGAGTGATAGTTGATAGAACTGCAATTTCCAATATACCACCTTTAGCTCTGGCTTCTATACCACAAGGGGGTGATGGCATTGTCATAACCTGTTTCAAGGATGATGAAAATTCAGCAATATCTGTGCCAGTTCCCGCTGGCCAGAAGGCAGTGCTATTGCGAACTCGCATATATGCATTTGAACCCAAACCATACGTGAGAAACTATCCAGCTTCGATCTTCTGCCCACCACATAATATGACACTAGAAAATGTGATGGAAATAGCAGTAAATGAGGTAAAGTAGCAGAGCAGATACAAATCACGATTAGTACCTATAGTTTTTTGGTACAATACCTCCATGCACATCTACTTTACCGGATCGCTTTCCGGCAAGAAATCTCACGGTTCAAACTACCTCAGAATCATCGAGTATCTGATCTCGCACGGTCATACCGTGATCGCTGATCACATACTCCAGACGACCGAGGACACGATCCGCAAATCTACCCCGAAGCAAAAGCTTGAGTTCCAAAAGAAAGTGGAGATGTGGATAGAGAACTCAGACTGTGTCATCGCTGAGACATCCCATCCTTCAGTCAGTGTCGGGTACGAGATCGGCATGGCGCTGCAGATAAACAAGCCCGTATTGATACTCCATTCACCAGATGTTGATCCTCCCTCGCTCTTCAGCTCACACGAGAATGAAAACGTAGTGACCAGCACCTATACCAAAGACACATTTGCCCGCACGATCGTAGACTTCTTGGGATTTGTGGAACAGAACCACGATGTGAAGTTTACCTTTTTCATCCCTCCACGACATGCACACTATCTCGACAGAATCTCCAAGCGTCATAAAGTACCAAAATCAGCTTATCTTCGTGAGCTCATCGAGAGTGATATTGCAAAGGATGCGTGATGTACTGCAATCTGCTGTATATCCACATGAGAGATATATGGTATGCTGCGACTTTGACAAATTCATCATTTTTACATTCCTACTCATATGTCAGACACACATGGCCATAAAACTCATCACAAGTTGAACGAGCTCTATGCGACAGCTATTTGTGGCAACGACATCCTGAGCTCATGTCTGTATACCGCAGGTATCGCCTCTATATTTGCAGGAGTATATGCACCTCTAGTCTTGCTCCTCGTTGGAGTGTCTTTATGGTTTTTTAGACATGTGTATACGGAGGTCGTGGAAGCGCTGCCCATAAACGGCGGTGCGTACAACTGTCTGCTCAATGGCACCAGCAAACCAATAGCCGCTATCGCAGGTGTTATGACTATACTTTCCTATGTAGCGACTGCCTGTCTCTCAGCCAAAGTCGGCGTAGAGTACTTTGCACGTGCATTTGAGGAGCATACAGGACATTTTGATACGACACTTGTCGCCATTGTGCTCTTGGGAGGATTTGCAGCACTCGTTATCGGTGGATTAAAAGACTCGGCAAAGGTAGCTCTTGGAATATTTTTGTTTCATATTTTTACCCTTGTTCTCATTCTCGTATTTGGTATCGAGCATTGGCTCGTGCACGGCACCTCACAATTCTGGGCAAACTATGAGGCAACAAAGAGTATAGTATTTACCAATAAGGGTCTCCTTTGGACACTCTATCTCGGATTTTCAGCATCACTTCTTGGTATATCTGGATTTGAATCATCCGCAAACTTCGTAGAGGAGCAAGAGCCGGGGGTATTTCGCAAGACACTGCGAAATATGTGGCTTGGGGTCATCATTTTTAACCCGCTGATCGCACTTGTCGCGCTCAACACACTCAGTATATCAGCGATCAAGGGAGCAAGTGACTTTATGCTTGCAGATGTGAGTTTTACCTTGGGTGGTGATTTGATGTCTGAGTGGGGGCCAGTTATCATGCGTGACATCATCGCTATAGATGCACTTTTAGTGCTATCAGGCGCTGTGCTTACCGCATATGTCGGTGTAGGAGGACTCATCCAGCGCATGGCTCTTGATGGTTGTCTGCCAAATATATTGACAAAAAAGAATAGCAAGGGATCCTTTCCTATCACGGTCATCTCATTTTTCCTACTTTGTAGCTCCATTCTGCTGATCACTCATGGTAATATGTTGAGCCTCGCGGGAGTCTACACGATTGCATTTTTGGGTGTCATGACACTCTTTGCTTTTGGCAATCTTATCCTCAAGCGTGAGCGCAGCCTCCTTGAGCGCACTTACAGTTCACCTATCAAGTATGTGGTAATCGCACTCCTTGCGGCTGGGATGGGAATGGTGGGTAACATGGTCATAAATCAGGAGTACGTGTACTACTTTATGATCTACTTTATCCCTACCATCACCGTCGTCTTTGGCATGATATTTCAAGACTACCTCCTCGAGTTTATATATCGTGTATCTCAAAAGTCAGGGATATTAAAGTCGCGGACGAAGCACATGTTTGACTCGATCATCCGACTCAAGATAGTCGTGTTTGTTCATAATCGTCAGCGTCTTTTTGAAATCCTCAAGTATATCGCACGCAACGAAGTAGGGAGACGCGTGGTTCTCATACACTGTGATAGTGACACTGCATACGACAAGGAGTCAGGTAGACTCTTGAGTGAAGCACTGCCCATCCTCAAAGAGTCAGGAGTGTACCAGCACCTTGATGTGTCACTTGAGACCTTTGAAATGAAGTTTGGACCTGAAGCAGTACAGGCAGCTGTAAAGAAGTTCCACGTTCCCACAAATCGTATTCTGGTAGGCTCAGTGCATCACTTTCATGAATTTAGTTATGAGGATTTGGGCGGAGTACGTATCATCTACTAAGTAAACAGCGCTCCAATGCGGCAGATGCGTTGCGCATCTGCCGCATATAGATTACAATACTTCAAACTCTATGAACAATACCCTTTTGATTGCAAACATCGTGGTCAGCGTTCTCATCGTCGTATTTATCCTCTTGCAAGGTCGGGGGGCTGGACTCGGCAGTGCATGGGGTGGAGGTGGAGAGACATTCCAGACTCGTCGCGGAGTAGAGAAGGTTGTGATGCGATTTACCGCACTCCTCATATTCATCTTTCTTGCCATCTCCATAGCTTCGATCATCATGAGAAAGTGACGCTCCTTGGTATAAATAGACTTCCATTTACAGTACAATACTACATATGTTTTGGAAAAAGCTGCGTTTTAGCTACTGGATGGTCACTGCATATGTGAGAAAGCATGTATGGTTTTTAGTCTCTTCGTTTGTGATTACGATTGGTTGCGTGAGTGCCTATCTCTTTTTTGCAAATATCATCCTTTCCAGCCTTGCAAATCCTGTAGTAACTATAGGCATCACGGGAGCAGCCAATACCTCAACTTTGCCTCCTGAAGTGGTCTCAAAAGTCACTACATCCCTGCTCTATCAAAATCCAGATGGGAGCTATGCGAGCAAGATAATCGACTCTTGGTCTCATAATGATGAGTTTACACGCTACACATTGGTGCTCAAGCCAAGACTGTTCTACAGCGACAAGACGCCATTCACCTCATCCACCGTTCCCTTTAATCTCAAGGATGTAAAGCTTGACACCTCCGATCCAATGAAACTAGTTTTCATACTCGATAAACCATTTGCTCATTTTTATGACTACCTGACAAAGCCTCTCATAGCACACTATCCAATTCGAGCCATCGGAGGGGAATATGTGGTCACCTCTGCACGAAAGAAGAGGACCAATGATACATGGAACGAGATTGAGCTCGTACCAGTCGAGCATGGCAAACCCAACCTGCATTATCGCGTATACAAAAACGAGTCCGATCTGATTACAGCATTTAAGTTACACGAGATCGATGAGTTTGTGACGTCAAACGAGTCAGCATACAAAAACTTTTCTGCGTGGCCAAATACTACCACTACCAAGGATAGCGTGTACTCACAAGTAGTTGCGCTCTTTTTTAACACCTCAAATCCCTTATTAAAAGATCGTGACCTACGCGAAGCCATGTATGGCAGCATTCCCTCAGAGGAGCTTCTAAAGCTCGGGAATTTGGCCGTATCACCCCTCTCGCCATATTCGACTTTCTATGACAAAACACTTACCCATATCCCTGAGAACCCTGATGTGTATGGAGCTATCTTGAAGCGCTACTTCAAAGAGGCTTCTTCTGAGGCAACATTTACTATCAATACCTCTGTAGACTTTTTGCCAGTCGCAAACGCTGTCAAGGACATCATCAAGGGAGCAGGTGGCGAGGCTACGCTTGACTTGACCGGTTTGGCACGAGGAGGCAAGTTTAAGTTGCTTATCGGGCTCTGGAACATCCCCTCCGAACCAAATCAGTACTATGTGTGGCACTCTTCTCAAAAGGGCAAAGGAAATATATCTGAATATGAAAGCCAAAAGGTCGACAAACTACTCGAGGATTTTCGTGCAACGAGCGAAGCCGCACTGCAAAAAAAGTATATGGTAGACTTTCAAAAGAGATTTGCTCGAGACTTGCCTGCTGCCATGCTCTACTACCCATATCGATACACCATAAGTAGAAAGAGGTGATATAATTTTGTTCCTTGATTGAAGCTGATATTGAGCATGTATGCCCGGATGGCGAAACCCCGCAGAGCGGGGCAAGCCACCGCATGGCGGGGCAAGTTGGCGGATTCATCCCGCTTTGAGGGATTCATCCCGAGAGTGCAGGATTTATCCCGCTTTGAGGGATTTATCCCGCCCTGCGGGACGCGCACAATTATTTCTTGAATCATGAAGTGGTTTGTGTATGTTCTCGAAAATCCCAATGGCATGTTGTATATTGGCATGACGAAGGATATTGTCGAGCGCATTAAGCGTCACAATACCAGAAAACATACTTTTACCGCAGGCAAAGGGCCTTGGAAACTGGTATACTCCAGATCCTGTGGAACTCGAATAGAAGCAAGAGCAAATGAGAAATATTTAAAGGGTGGAGCAGGACGTACTTTTTTAAAAATGGAGTTAGCCCGGATGGCGAAATTGGCAGACGCGCACGCTTGAGGGGCGTGTGGAGCAATCCTTGGAGGTTCAAATCCTCTTCCGGGCACAAGTAGCACTACTCTAGCTCTTCTTCTCCAGCAAATCCAGAAGCAGCTTCGTATCCCCAAACAGCTCGAGCTTCGATGCATCGTCATACGTAAACCATCCCCAGTCGCTGGCCTCATTATTGATTACTACTTTTTGTGTCGGGTCGGTAAGCTTCGCGAGGAAGCAAAACAGTTTGAAATTCCCTTCTTCCTTTACATGGGGGATCATCCGAACGATTTCGATATCGAGTGATACTTCCTCCCGAGCCTCACGCTTGAGCGTTTGAGCAAGTGTCTCGTACGGCTCAGACATACCTGCTATAAAACCCCATTTACCATGAGTTGTTTGATTGTGTGGTTCAAATATCTTGGTCATGAGGTATTTCCCGTTGTGTTCGATGACTCCGAGTACCCCGAGCTCATACAGACGATAGTACTTTATGACAAGCTTTAACGTGTCAACAGTAGAGGGGATGACTTTGAGCTGAGTGATCTGATCTGGGGTATACCACCCATACTCATAGGCTTCATGATTGATCGTGATTGGTTGCGACTCATCGACCTGCTTACATAAAAATGCCATAAATACTCCATGCCATCCTTCGTCGTAGTCTACTTTCTGTGTGACTGCCAATGTGCGCTCAAGAGTGACGTCAATCCCTAGTTCCTCCTGTGCCTCTCTGATCACCGCTTCTTTGATATCCTCTCCGAAGTTTACAGTGCCTGTAGGGATTTGCCAGTATCCATCCCACTTTGGATGATCATCGTGTTCTACTTTGCGCTTCGTCAGCAGAAACTTGCCCTCACGAAAGAGGACAATCTGCGCGATCACGTGTATGGATTGTGAGGGATTCGTTGCCATAAGGAAAGTATACACTTAGACCGTGCGTATCAGCTCCGCAGTTGGGGCTTAAAGTAGAGGTCGATCTGATCTCTGATACCCGGGAGTAGCTTTGCATCATCAAGATCTTCATAATTCAGCCACGAATACGCTTGGATTTCATCGGACTTTAGTACTGGTTCTTCGTGTGGATTCATCAAAGTACAGAGATAGGTGAGTATGACCCCATGCCACATGTGTGATTTCTTAGTGCGCGTCGTAACACCCATGAGCCGGTGTAGACGTACTTCGAGACCAATCTCTTCTTTTGCCTCACGCACAGCAGCCTGCTCAGGATGCTCTCCAAAATCGAGCGTCCCCCCAGGTAAGTGCCACATCTTTCCTAGATCTTCTGGCGCTCGTGTCTCGATAGGAGTACGCTTTGCAAGGAGCACCTTTCCATCGTGCACTATGAGAAGTGTCACGATTACCGCAATGGTGGGAGATTTGGATGTCATAAAAGTGAAACGAGAGTGCCTTTGTGACCTCAGACCGAATCTTTGCCCGCCATGCTACTCGTCAGAGTAGCAGGAGGGGAACGGTCAACGTGTGACCTCAGACCGAATCGAACGGTCAACCTACTCCTTAGAAGGGAGTTGCTCTATCCAATTGAGCTATGAGGCCTGTCGCTGCGCTTCAATTTTCAATTTACAATCTGCAATTAAAAATTTGATGCAGTTAGTTTCCGTTATACACTATACGTTATTCGTTATAAGCTATCGACTGAGCCGCTTGTCAGATTTGAACTGACGACATCCAATTTACAAAATTGGCGCTCTACCAACTGAGCTAAAGCGGCATACCCTATTTTAACAAATATGTTTCGTTTCACCTTGTCCAATCAGTGCCCAGAGTGGGACTCGAACCCACATAGTGTTGTCACTACAACATTTTAAGTGTTGCGCGTCTGCCATTTCGCCATCCGGGCATATGAACAAGAGCCACACTGAGCTTGGACGAAGTGTGACGCGTCATGGTTCGTCAAGCTCACCATGACAAGCTTGCGCATCGCAAATAGGTGAACACAACTCATTTTATCACATGATGGCTCTGGAGGTGTTTGAGACCATCTGGCGCGACGACCCTTCCCCGAGGTGTTTTTTGGATAAATCCCATCTGGAGCAGGTAGGGTTCGACAAACTCTTCGACCGTGCGAATGTCCTCAGCGAGTGAAGCAGCAATCGTCTCGATGCCAACTGGTCGATTTTCAAAGGTCACCGCAAGTACACGCAAATACTGTCTATCAATGTCGGTGAGCCCCGCATGATCGATCTCAAGCAATGCAAAGAGTCCTTGAAGGGCTGTCTCATCAATCTCTACGTGTCCCTGCACCTGGAGGAGGTCTCGTGCACGCTTGAGGAGTCGATTTGCGAGACGTGGTGTATGTCGACTGCGGATCGCGATCTGCAGCGCAGCGCCAGGGGTGATCGGCGCACCGAGCTTGTCAGCAGACCTCGTCACGATCTCCACCATCTCAGAATCAGTATAAAAATCGAGGCGGAGGAGGAGTCCAAATCTATCACGGAGTGGCGCCGAGAGGAGCGCGAGCTTCGTCGTAGCGCCGACGATCGTGATCTTGGGGATATCAAGTCGCACAGTGCGTGCCGAGGGACCTTTGCCGATGATGATATCAAGCGCGTACTCCTCCATGACAGGATACAACATCTCCTCTACAGGCTTTGGCATGCGGTGAATCTCATCGATAAAGAGAATATCACCGTCCTTGAGGTTTGTCAGGATAGCCGCAAGATCCCCGGTCTTAGTGAGCGCGGCACCTGAGGTGATTTTGATATCTCCCCTGAGCTCCTGCGCGATGATATACGAAAGTGTTGTTTTGCCGATACCTGGAGGACCATAAAAGAGGATATGCTCTGTCGCGACGCCACGTTTCTTTACTCCATCGAGGAAAAGTTGAAGCGTCTTTACCGCGGTACCCTGACCTATGTACTCCTTGAGAGTGCGTGGGCGCAGGTTCAAATCTGGTTGCTTTTCTGGTTGCTTTTTCTCATCGCTCATAGGGTGCATTGTATCAAGCCCCGTGCTCAAATAAACCCCAATGAGTGCGAGTAACCTGTGACCCAGGTCATACAGGCCTGAAATTTCTATGATATATTATTGGGATGGTAGAAGGTGGTAAAAAAGCTTTGGGGGTTGCGGTCGCAATTACTGTTGGAGCATGCGCTTGTATTGGTGTCACAGAAACTGTAAATTATCTTACTGTTTATGGGTCTCAACGCATTCCAACTGCACCATCAACAGATATAGCTCGTAGAGGTCAAAATATTACTGAGCCTGTAACATCTCCCACACAACGTCCCACTCCAACTCCCGAAATACTCACTGCGCCGCTTGACTTGCGTGCATATTGTCCTATTGCAACAGTGGCTGGTCAAGTTTTTAGATACACAAATCTAGATGAGGTATGGCCCAATACTTACTTAACTGGTGTTGCAAATTTAGGTCCATACCACGTCTGCGTATTTCCGAATTTTACTCTTGTAAATGGTGGAGATGGAGCCAACCATCTTGTATTACAACAAGATCCAATAATCAGTAGTTGTGCACAAAGTGGGGGCAGTAGGATATGCACTGAAAATACTGGAAATGGGATCAAAGTTACTTGGACAAGAAGAGCGCCAGTGCCGCTGAAGGGTGACATACTCAATCCAGCACCCCTCGCACCAAACAGTAGGTATACTAAGACTCCTACACCATAAGGTCACTTCTTCTTCAACGCGCTCGTCACCTTCTCCGTCAGAGGGAGTGAAGGATCTACTTTCTCGAGCATCTTTTTTGCATCGGCTTTTGGGTAGCCGAGGGCGACTAGGGCGAGCACTGCTTCCTCATCTACCTCGACCTCCTTCACCTTCTCAAGATCAAAGCCTGTTTTAAACTTATTTGAGAGTTCGAGGATGATCTTTTGAGCAGTCTTTTTACCCAGACCCGATACTTTAGTCAGCGCGGTGACGTCATTTGCACGTACTGCCTCATATACCTCGCTCGGGGTCAACTGAGAGATGACAGTGAACGCAGTCTTTGGTCCCACTCCATCCACCGTGAGGAGAAGGGTGAAAAACTGATATTCCTGATACGACACAAATCCATACAGTACCTGCGCATCCTCACGTATCTGATGATGAGTATAGATCTCGAGCTCAGAGGGGAGCGGAAGTGCGAGGAGTTTTTGCGTCAGGTAGATCCGATAGCCGATGCCAGAGGCAGTCATGATGATGCCTTCATGGAGATTTACCTCGATCAGAGATCCTTTGATTTTACCTATCATAGTCAGGATTTCTTTATATCAGTGATGATGAGACGCCCTGCCTCGATGACCCAGTAGACCTTGTGGGGAAAGTAGAGCTTGCGCTTGATATCGAGGGTGATCTTTGCCACGCGCTGCACGATCTCATCTGAGATGTTTGGAAGTGAGCCCAACGACTCAGGGAGCAGGACCTGCTTGTAATGGTTGCCATGGAGGACCATTTTGTATGGCTGAGTCATCGTATGACGGGCCGTGAGCTCGAGTGTCGCAGGGTCTACCACAAATACATCAGGAGCGATATCGAGCGCTACTGCACCATGGAACGCGGATATGATCAACTCAGGAGACAAATCACGCTCACGCTGCTCACAAATACCGATAAACTCTGCCTGTGGGATGCGTCTGATGAGTATGCTTGGCAGTAAGAGCTCATTTTTGGTGTGCAAATGGAGGCAGAGGTGATCGATCACTACTTGTTTTAGGGATTCGAGGATGCTGGTCGATCCAGATGCGATAGTGGTGACATTTGGCACAGGGAGTGTCGATATAGAGACGGTGGGAGGGCGGTATACATAGGCCAAGACATGCTTTGCGCGGTCCAAATGAGAGACCTCTCGTCCTTGGGTCAGGTGTTCTTTTTCGAGCATCAGCTCGTATTTGTGCGTAATAGAGTACGAAAACACACGAGGAATCCTGATATTTCTGATCAGTTCTACGATTTGCGCTCGCCCAGACTCGATCTCATAAGTCCCATCAGCTACATATGCATCACGCACTGCCTCGATTTTCATTTTGACAACGGGAGTGAGAAAGACCTCTTGGATGGCCTGGTGAGTCACCACAAATCCTATAGGAGAAGGGAGTCTACACTCAAATAGTGATGCATAACGTCCAAGGTCATGCCCCTGATAGTCTACTAACCATATCGCGACAGTGGGGAAAGTTGGCATGTGAATATGATACTTCATCCAGACCCAGACTGTAAAGCCCATTGCGAGCTACAAATCACCTGGTATAATTAGGGCTTAAGTAGTGCCGTCTGTTTCAGCATATCGGGCATTTTCTACATGCCCGTAGCAGCGAAAATCAAACACACTTCAGTTTGGGCATTGATTACCTGTTGACAATAGGATTGAACTTGTTAGAATTGATCTTGATCCGCATTTTTGTGGGTATTGTTTTTTCGCACTTTTTTATTTTCATTTGGGTGGAAGTACACCAAAACTGTAGCACTCTTTTAGACTGGCGGTAGTTTCTCAAGCGAGAGTACGATCCACTTTCGAAAGGGCCCATAGTTCAGTTGGTAGAACGCTTCATTTGCAATGAAGAGCTCACCGGTTCGAGTCCGGTTGGGTCCACACGAATCCAAGCGGACGAGAAGTTCATCCTGAGCTTGTCGAAGGAAGTCCGGTTGGGTCCACACTCATACAAAGCTCTAAGCTCTTAGCTACAAGCGCAAGATACTATTCTTGTTGCTCGTCGCTAGCAGCTTGCAGCTTTCGCGCTGTCCGCACGTTCACAAATCGTTGATGATGATATCAAAAGTAAATCTAAGTAAATATTGATTCGAGAAAATGGTCTTTTTGGTGGATAGCAAGCAGTAGTGCTTGTGTCACAGAATAGTCATTTTTGTAGTGATACAAAGATGACTCAAGTTTTTATATATAAGTGATAAGAGAATTAAAGCCGTTGGAGGATGCCTTGGAAGTTTGTGCCGAAGAAGGACGTATGTATACGTACGATATTGCCGGTGAGCCCGTTAACAGGCGCTATACCCGGCAGTTTCCGAATGGAGTAATCCCCTCTGATGAAAGTCAGAGGAGCCGTCCGAAGGACAAGATTTTTCAAGTAATTAGAATATCAAGTTCCAAGTTCCAAGTTCACAAATAAATCTCAATGCTCAAGTTCCAATTGGAATTTGATTGTTGGATATTATTTGCTATTTGGTATTTGGAATTTGGATCTTAATTTCTTTGGAATTTCTCGTCCTTCGGACGAGCGGGGTACCCGGTGAACTGAAACATCTAAGTAACCGGAGGAAAATAAATCAAAAGAGATTCCGTTAGTAGCGGCGAGCGAAAGCGGAACAGTCTAAACCTATCCCGCAAGGGGTAGGGGTTGCAGGACATACGATATCTGATGCGTGAGATGAAAGCAGAACAGTCTGGAAAGTCTGGCCATAGCGGGTGATAGCCCCGTATGCGAAATCATCTTACCCGGTAGTATGCACCTAAGTACCACGAGGCACGGCAAACCTTGTGGGAATCGAGGTCGGTCACGATCTAAGACTAAACACACAAACTTACCGATAGTGAACTAGTACCGTGAGGGAAAGGCGAAAAGAACCCTTAAGAAGGGAGTGAAATAGATACTGAAACCAACGGCTAACAAACAGACAGAGTCTCGCCTTTGGCGGGATGATGTCGTGCCTATTGAAGAATGAGTCAGCGAGTTATCGTTTATTCGCGTCTAACCACTTATGGTGGGGAGGCAAAGGGAAACCGAGTCTGAATAGGGCGCAATAAAGCGAGTACGCGATAAACCCGAAACTGTGTGAGCTAACCATGAGCAGGTTGAACCCTCCCGAAAGGTGAGGGGGAGGACCGTACCCGTCTGGGGTGAAATCCGGTGGGACGACTTGTGGTTAGGGGCAATATGCCAATCGAACACAGAAATAGCTGGTTCTCCTCGAGATATATTTAGGTATAGCCTCGTAGAGTACCCACAGAGGTAGAGCTACTGGATGATGGCCGGTGCCGCAAGGTATCGTCGATCAACCAAACTCCGAATACTGTGGCAAATATCTACGGGAGTCAGTCCTACCGGTATAAGCTGGTATGGGCGAGAGGGAAACAACCCAGACTCCCGTCTAAGGTTCCTAAATCTTAGTTTAGTGGAAAAGGCCGTCGAGTTTCTTATACAGCTGGGAGGTTGGCTCAGAAGCAGCCATCCTTTAAAGAGTGCGTAACAGCTCACCAGAATATTTGGAAACTCTGCGCCGAAAATGATCGGAGCTCAAACTAAGTACCGAAGACGGAGATGTTCGTGTGTAGCACGAGAGATAGCAAATCTACAATTCGCAATCTACAATCTGCAAATAATGCAAATTTAAATGTAAATTTAAATTGGAATTTATATTGCATATTATTTGTACATTGACATTGGACATTGTGGATTCTGTTTCTGGTGCTACGCACGAGCGTGGTAGAGGAGCGTCGATAGCAGCAACGAAGCGGGAGTGTAAGCGACCGTGGAGCGCTATCGAGTGAGAATGCTGACATAAGTAGTGATTTCTCCACGTGAGATTCGTGGATGCCGAAAGCCCGAGGTTTCCGCAGCAATGTCAATCAGCTGCGGGTAAGTCGGATCTAAGCCGCACATCAGATTGGTGTGTGAGCGATGTACAAACGGTTAATATTCCGTTACTATGATGCATGAGTTATATTCGTCGTCTGACGAAATGGGTTCATTACAGCGATCTATATGGTCGTCCAAGTACCGACATTGCGTGGCAGTAGCCACGTGGAGGAGGTTCAAGTGTAAGATAGTTTCGCAAGGAATTGTCAAGTGTATGCGATACGTTTCCAGGAAAAATTCGATGAGGATTGTGCATTGTACCCGTACCGATAACCGACACAGGTGGGCAGGTCGAGTAGACCAAGGCAAACGATTAAAGGTGGTTCAAGGAACTCGGCAAAAAAGTTGACCGTAAGATTTTCGAGATGGTCTGCCCCGCCTTTGGCGGGGCCTCAGCTAACGTTTTTCAAACGACTGTTTATCTAAAACACAGGTTCCTGCTAAGCAGCATATGCGCTGTATAGGAGCTGAAGCCTGTCCGGTACTGGTAAGTTAACTATCGTGGCTGAAAGTTGGTCAAGCAATTGTCCAAACTAGGTTGTGGTATAAGCTCCAGTGAACGACAGCTCTAACCCTGAGAGTTCTAAGGTAGCGTAGCCCCTTGCCGGGTAAGTTCCGGCCCGCATGAATGGCTTAACGATTTGAAAACTGTCTTGAACCGCTGTTCGACGAACTTGAAATGGCTGTGAAGATGCGGCCTACTTGCATCCGGACAAAAAGACCCTAGAAGCTTTACTGAAGTTTGGTATTGGTAAAAACACGGTGCATGTCTAGCGTAGGAGGGAGCCTTCGGGCGTCAATGTAACACCTCTCTTCGCTTTGTTTTTGCCTTATTCAGCTACAACTGAAAACAGTGCTAGATGGTCAGTTTACCTGGGGCGGGTCCCTCCAAAAAAGTAACGGAGGGGTACAATGGTCGGCATAGTGCGGATGGAAATCGCACTGGACGGGCAAGCCCATAAGCCGGCCTAACTGTGAGACCTATAAGTCGATCAGATGCGTAAGCAGGTGCTAGTGATCCTCGGAGCCGCCGTGATTGCGGCCCGGGCTTAACAGATAAAAGCTACTCTAGGGATAACAGGCTAGTTTCGTCCGAGAGTTCCTATCGACGACGAAGTTCGGCACCTCGATGTCGGCTCATCACATCCTGGGGGTGAAGTCGCTCCCAAGGGTCCGGCTGTTCGCCGGTTAAAGTGGTACGCGAGCTGGGTTCAGAACGTCGTGAGACAGTTCGGACTCTATCCGATGCAAGCGCTTAGAATTTTGAGGGATGTCACCCACAGTACGAGAGGACCTGGGTTGAGGGAATCCCTGGTGTACGGATTGTCCTAAAAGGGCATTGTCCGGTAGCTAGATTCCCACGTGATAAGCACTGAAAGCATCTCAAGTGCGAAGCACTTCCCAAGATGAGAATTCCCCATTAGCGCGCCCGTAGATGACGGGTTTGATAGGCCACAGATGTAAGTGGAGCAATCCATTTAGTCGAGTGGTACTAACGCGCGATTTCTTATCACTTACGTATAGAACGAAGTGATGCGAGTGCATGCTGCTATCTACCAAAAACACCTTTTTCAAGGATACCGATTTACTTTCTATCTATCATCAAAAAAATTCAACTAATCCCCTGCCGTATGGTAGGGGATTTTTTTGTTCAAAAATGCTTTATTGTGTCATCTTGGGTATATAGGTCCAAAATGTGTTGGTAATTTAGGTATTCTTTAGTCAGCTGTCGGAGTGAATATCCTTCAGTAATCCATCTCTAAAACCATACCCACTGTAAGTTCTAATAGACGAATTATGCAACGCATAGCCTCGATATCAGTCTGAGCATCGATATTGCCATATCATCCTTCCATGTGTCTTTCCAAATTTAGCAACCGTTTGTTTACCATAGCACTTGCATGTTTTTTCAATCATAGTCAACGTAGTTTGAGTCAAACTGCTTGTTTGTATTGTACTAGTAATACAAACCGATAGTTTTACCAACACAAAACGGACCTATATACCCATCTTGAGCGGAGCGAAGCGGAGTCGAAAGATCTCATACGGTGTCCACTTTCATATCACTTGTATCCTGCATTTTTTTCGTTTGCCATTTATCCTGTATCCTTTATCATTAGTCCATGCGCCTTCTCTCCATCGATCCCGGCTATGACAAAACTGGCTTTGCAGTGTTTGAGTCTGCTCACTCATCCAAGATCTCCTTTGTCAGGTCAGGCATCGTGAAGACTACCCCAAAACAATCTATTGATCTGAGACTCAAAGTCATCATGGATGCATTGGACAAGGTGATTGATACTGAAAGGATAGATACCATGGTGATGGAGCAACTTTTTTTCTTCAAAAATGCAAAGACGGTCATCGGAGTCGCTCAGGCACAAGGAGCGATCATTTCACTCGCGTCTCACCATGGTTTGGACTTTCATTTCCTGACTCCACTTCAGATCAAACAGATTGTGACCGGAGATGGGCGCGCCGATAAGGCTGCGGTGTGGAAAATGCTCAAACTAGAGCTTGGCAGCGGTCTAACAGTAGGGGATGATGATGAGAGTGATGCGATCGCCTGTGGCTACGCATGGTGCGTGATCAAGCGAGCGTGACGTGAAACTCCCACGCTGCACTCCATGTCTCTGTCGGAGCTACGAGTATCGGCTCCACGACATACCCTCCACGCAGTCCGCAAATAGGCTCCACACAGACAAAGTCATGATCTGCGCTCGTAAGAGGTTGTGACCATACCGTGATCTGCTCAGTCGAGAGATGGTTCGGAGTGACTTCTTCGATAGATACTGAGTACTGTGGCATTTTTACAATAACTTTTTCAAGATACGGAAAGTCCTCGTCAGGAGGCTGAGTATCCCAATCAATGGATGATGCATCGAAGCCCTCGATACCCTTTATTTGGATTCGATGTTTCTGTGCGTGTGGTACTGCCCAGTAGGGGTGAAGACCCGGTGATATCGGCATGTCCTTGAGTCCCGTATTAGTGATACGCAGCGTATAGGTGAGCCTGGTTGCCGCGAGCTCCATATCCACATGTACCTCAAATGGGTAGGGGTAATATATGCGTGCCGCATCAGAAATATCTGAGTTTGAAAATACTAATGAAGCAAAGTTCGCACTCGATGTATCTAGGCGCCAGCGCGTATCACGTGCAAATCCATGCTGAGGAAGGGCTGAGTCAGGCTTGCCAAAATAGGGAAAAAGGAGCGGTATGCCGCGCCGTTTCGGATCTTTGCCAACATAAAGGATATCTATCCCATCTATAGTCCAACTATGTACGTACCCTCCCTGGAGATCAATGACTGCTTCGGCAGTGCCAGCGTGCAGTGTGAAATGAATGTTCATGCCTCAAGTATAAAGCAATTTTGACTTTTGCATTTTACATTTTTAATTTTCTAGTTCGCTCCCAAATGTCCTATCTTTTTCGCCGCAAACTCAACACCGTTTTTGAGCGCTGCTTGCAGGTGTGCATCTTTGATATATGCTGCGATAAACCCCGCACAAAACCCGTCTCCAGCACCAGTCATATCTACGATTTTTTCCATGTGAACAGCAGGCTGGTGTGTGACATGATCTCGCGCATGCGCGTACACGCCATGAGCTCCGTCAGTCACGATGAGAAGAGGTGGCAACATCAGGTTAGGGAATGCAAGGTGTAGATTGTCCTGAAGATCCAGCGAATCTGGAGACACTTGTACATATGTTGCTATTTCAGTCTTGTTTACGATGAGCACATCAGTCTCCTTCATAATCTGTGCGACACTCTGGTACTCGCCAGCCAAATCATCAGCTCCCATAGTCACAAATGTTGGCAGCTTGTGTGCACGTGCCAGCTTCAGGAGTTGTACACGATAATGCGTCGCAAGCTGAGCAATATGACCAAGGTAGAGCGCGCGAGAATGGATAAATAATTCGTCAGGAAGTGTATGTCGATGAAAATGCGACTGAGGACTCCGATAGTTGATCACGGTCTTTTCACCTTTGTCACACAGGAGGATAGTCGAGAAGTTTTGATATGACTCAGAGAGATAGCAGTGCTTATAGCTTACTCCTGACAGGTCGAGCTTTTCATAGATCACGCGCTTAAATGGGTTCTGACCTATTTCAGATGCAAGTGTCGGATGCAGTCCAAGTTTGGCAAGTCCTATAGCTACATTGGTTGCCCCTCCCCCCACTGACTCGTGAAAAAAATCAGCAAAATATTTATTCCCATGCACGAGATCAAATGAACCGTTCTTTAAAGTCAAATCACCCCCGCGATAATACATATCAATCGTCGTAGTACCTACACAAATCACATCATACATATGCATACATGCTACCGAATATGCTCCCCATTTACAACCGCTTATCTGTAATCAATTGGTATCATAGATCTATGCTACTCGTATTTTGTGGAGATCATACCGCAGCCTCGCGCGATGCACTCAGTGCAAAGCGGAGCGCGTATATCAAAGGTGGACGAGAAATCAAATCCATAGATGCATCTGAGGTGATACAAATGATCATGTCGGGAGGCTCCGATGCACACGATCTGTTTTCTGGTGCGCCCGTGTACGAAACGACTAACCTCGTCGCGGTGTTTAAACGTAAATATGCACGCAAGGCCAAGGAGGAACTCCGAGCTCTCGTCAATAATGCTTCTGTAGAGCTTCTCGACTGGGAGGATCGATCAGCGTATGACCTCGGTCTCACGGGTGAAAAGGGTGGATGGATCCATGACAGTCCGATGCCTGAAAGCACTTTTTCTCTGCTCCCACTTCTGGTGCCAGGCAAATCAAAAGAATTTTTGCGCAAGCTCAGATCTCTCTCGCTGCACCAGCCTATAGAGATGACGTTTTTTATGATCGTGCGTCATGTGAAGCTCATGATCCTTCTCGCCGCAGATGCAAAGCCCAAAGATAGTCCCTATCTAGTGAATACTGCGCGTACAGGCCTGCGCTCATGGGATCAGACACGTCTGGTGAAGTTCTACCATCAGCTGCAAAAAGTAGAAATGAATACAAAGACAGGGAGTAACACTCCGCTCTCTCTCCGCGATCAACTTGAAATAGTGATCATGATGATGCTATAGGAAACATCACCCACAGATGGTTTTTTCTATTTCATTTGCAAGTCGTTCGTGCGCCACGATCATGAGCTCAGTACCATGAAAATCAAGCTTCTTCACAGCTGCATTTGCCTCGGTGTACAGAAGGAGTCGTGGTGCTATATCGTATATTTGCGTCACGCTACAATACTTTACATATGCTTGTATAGTGTTGGTAAGCACATAGGGTGCCAACACACCAGAAATGAGATGGATGCGGTGTGCCGCAATGGACAATTTTGAGAGTACTTCTGTTCTATAGGGATCTGTGCCAATATGTCCAATCTCGAGGTTTACTAGGGCACGAGAGAGCGGACCATCATCTCCCAAATAGAGCCGTGTATGATCCATATATGCGCCTCGCCCTTTGACTGCATAAAACATCTGCCGCGCTATTGGTTGGTAAATAGCAGAGAAAATGATCTCATCGCCGTCCAACAGTGCAATTTGCGTATAAAAAAGTGGACACCGGGTAGAAAAATACTTTGTGCCATCAATGGGATCGATAACCCAGTTGTATCTCTCACCGCGCGCGCCTACCTCTTCTTCGCGTATAAAACCAGCCTCTGGAAGCAGCTCGTGCAGTTTGGCTGACAGTAGTCGCTCAGCATTGGTATCAGTGTCAGTCTGTGGATTCCTTATGCCTTTTTGCTTCACCTGTTGTGGTTTGTAAAACTCATGCGCAACAAATTCACCAACTTCAGTGACAATGTGTAGTGCTGACTGTGCAACATGTGTGAGATCCATAGGTATATATTACAATCCCAAATACTCTGCAATGCCCACTGTATATTTGTTCTTAAATGCCTCATCAACTTTCATGATTGGATCAGTACCAAGGAATGAGAGAATACTCTCCAACTTTGCCTTCCGCTCCGATTGCTCAACATCCTTTAGCGCGACTATGTCAGATTCGATTTCAAAATACCTCATCTTTTCTTGGAGTGGCAGCTGCCAGAATAACAAAAATCCTCTATCAGGGAAATCTACACCGATGATCTTGTAACACGCTTTCATAAATGCTTTTTCTATTTCTTTGATTATTTTCGAAACATCTTCTTTGATTTGTGCCATCTGCTTCAGATCAAAAGGCTTACTACCCACTTCGATATACATCTTAGTTTTTGGCTCAGTACCTGATGGTCTGAGGGTGACTTTTATGGATGTGGTTCCCTCTGTGGGCACTAGGTGGAATACCAATACATTCTTGCTGGACTTATCTGTTTCAGATACAAGGGGCATCCGTTGGAGACAATCCTCCAGATGGTCAATGACATATGATCCAAACGCCCGTGGTGGAGTGCTCCTCATCGTATCTTGGATTTTGTCTATCATGGCCTTGCCCTCGGCGCCAGGCATACGTATCTCTGATAGATAGTTCCCAAAATATCCATACTTTGCATAGAGCGATTCTAAGTAATCCACAAGTGTCCTGCCATCAGCTTTGAGTTCAGAAGCAAGCTCTGATAGCCAGATGGCAGCTGGACATGCGTCCTTTTCTCTAACATATCCACCTGCAATATACCCATGACTTTCTTCACAACCAAATAAAAAATTATCCATTTGTCCTGTGGCCTCGAGTTTATTCATCTCAACTCCTACATACTTGAACCCGACGAGTAAATCTCCTATCAGTCGTACGTCGTTGAGCTTGCAGATTTCGCGTATCAAATCTGTGGTCACCATGGTTTTGATGACGACTCCTTGTCCTTTGAGTGAAGATTTTTTCTTTGATACTACATATTCTGTTAGAATTGATGCGATTTCATTCCCGTTTATAAACACCCACTCACCATGGTGTTTGATCATGATGCCGACTCTGTCTGCATCCGGATCTGTATTGAGTAGTATATCTGCATTAATTTCTTTGGCGTATTTCAGAGGTACATCAAAAGACTGTAGTACTTCAGGATTGGGAATATTAAAAGTGACGTGTTCAAACTTACCACTCGGATTGCCTGTCATCGGATCTACATGTATATCAAATCCCAAATGAGTCAATACCTTCAACACAGATGTAGATGCACATCCGTGCATAGGAGTGAAAGCAATTTTTATGCCACGAGCAGTACTGAGGCTCACCTGTGAAGCAGCTGCAACATATGCATCATCGACAGCCTTGCCCACAACTTCTACGAGTCCCTTCTTCAGCATTTCCTCGTACGGGGCTGTGAGTATCTCTTGCACCTCTTCAGTTACACACTTTACCAGCGCTTCATCATTGGGCGGGACTAATTGCCCACCTGTCTCGTCGTACACCTTTTTACCATTATGAGAGGGAGGATTATGAGAAGCAGAGAAGACGTCACCACCGACGGTATGGAGAAATCTGACAGCAAATGACAATTCTGGCGTTGTTCGAACCCCATCAAAGATATACACCTTGATACCATTTGCGGTATACACCTCTGCAGCAGCACGTGCAAGCTTGTCACCGGTCAGATTCATCACCGGATTTGGCAAATCTGTTGAAAAGTACTTGTTCCCATAAAAACATCGTACATCCCAGGCAAGTACTACACCCCGAGATTTTGCATCATTCCCATACTGCTTGAGGAGAAACTGACTATGTCCTTGAGCGGAGGACTGTATAGTCCAGTGATTTATACGATTTGGACCTATGCCCACCTCACCACGTCTGCCACCAGTGCCAAAGGGTACAACTTGGTAAAATGAATCAAGAAGATAATCCCAGTGTTTTGAATCAATAAGATGCTTGATTTGAGGGACATACCCAGCAAATTCGGGCTTTTCGAGCCATTGTGCCAGATTGTCGTATGCAGATTGACGATACTTTGCATTAATTTTCACTGTTTCAAAACCTTGTTTTACAAGCTCTAGGTACCTATCCATAGTATTCATTGAGTAATAAATAACACGATTTGCGGTCATTGTATCACAAGTAGGCAGCGGTCAAGGGCTACTGACCCATTTGAGCTTTGGGTCGCTATAAGGTATAATACGGGGTATGTCTGAAGGCACCCAACAGGCTCCCAGTGGACCGATCGAACTCTCGCCAGTCTCCCTTGCGTTACTCCAGGCTGTAAAAGCCATAAAGCTCAAGGCAAAGCCTGACGAATACTCCAAAATCACTGTTTCCCGTGCAGTAAGCTTCTTCGCACTCGCCTACGAACGTGTGCGCAATGTGATCGAATACAAAGATGAGCACCTCGTCCGTCGCGCCGCCATAGAGCGCATCGTAAAGCGACGTCTCTCGATGAACCCCTCAGGAGCAGGAGAAGCTGAAAATATCGTTCGTGAGCTCTTGTGGGCTCGCTACTTTCCAACAGATTCACTCTCAGAAGGAGATATCGTCTCCGTACAAAAGATCCTCGACACCTACCAAAAGGTCAAAGTTAGCCTCGTGACAGGTCGTGAGCATACCAAGGCATCGTATCTCATGCAGTTTTTACTCGATATGATGACCTGTGAGATAGAGGAGCACCTCTCGCCCGAGAGCTCACAGCGTGAGAATATCTTCACCTACTTTATGTTTCAGTCCTTGAAAAATAGAGTGCAGATCGAGGAAGTACCCACAGAACTTCAACACGCCTACCTGCTCGCCTCGCTTGAAAAGACCTATCGTAAGTCTGACACTCCCTACCAGCGTTACCATCTGTTTACTGTGTTTTACCAGCCGTTGGCATCGTATGACACAAAGACTCTGGAGGATATCGCTCACAAAATGCCCCAGATTTTCCAAAAAATCGACGATACGCTCAATAACTCCAATCTCGAAAAACTTGGTAAGTTTATCAAAAAACAACTTCCTCCCTACCTCATCTTGTTTGAACTCATCAAACTCAAGAAACCTGAGGAGATCAATGGGATACTCGCAACCAAGGAGTCACTCTGGACCGATATAGAGCTGCTTTGTAGGCAAAAGTATGCCCTCACCAGCAGCAGACTTCGCGTACTCGGAGTCCGCTCCATCATCTACATTTTGATCACAAAGATGTTGCTCGCCATCCTCCTTGAGGGTCCACTTTCCCAATATTTCTACGGATCTATCCATTACGAGTCGGTCGTGATCAACTCAGTGTTCCCCGTACTGATGATGGCATTTATCATCTTTACGACCAGTATCCCCAATGAGGAAAACACCAAGCGCATCTTCCAGCGTATCGTCGACATCATTGACAGTGATGAGAGCTATGAAAACAAAGTGGCACTCCTCGCACAAAAAACTCGCGCACGTAAGCCACACCTCCAGGCAGGGTTTACTCTCCTGTACATCCTCGCCTTTGGCGTCACTCTTTGGGTTATCCTGACTGTCCTCGATATGCTCTCGTTTAATATAATTAGTAAGGGCATATTTATATTTTTTGTCTCGACCATTGCCTTCTTTGCACAGCGTATCCGCCAGGTCACCAGCGAGTACAAGCTCATCGACCGCGATACGATTCTCACTCCATTTGTCGACTTCTTCTTTATGCCTATCCTCACCCTTGGCAAATTCTTCTCCAGCGGGATGGCAAAGCTCAATTTCTTTACCTTTATATTTGATGTTCTTATCGAAGCGCCATACAAACTGATTATCGAAATTATCGAAGAGTGGGTGAAGTTCACCCGCTCAAAGAGGGAGGAAATCATATGACCACATCATTCACGAAAGCCATCATATTCGACTTGGACGGCACAGCCCTTCCCAGCGATCCAAAATCGGTGCCAAGCCAAACAGTGATCAACGCCATTGCAACTGCACAATCCAAAGTTCATACCCTCTTTGCGACGAGCAGGAACTGGAAAAGAGCCAAGGACCTCGCAAAACTTTTCAAGATCAAGGTGCCCGTCGTCACACTCGGTGGCGTGCAGGTCATAGATCCTCTGACTGGCAAGATACTTTGGGAGCAAGACCTTGATCCGGGAGTGGCTGAGAAGGTGGTGGAAATCGCAAAACAGTACCCAGGCTCAAAAGTATACGACTACGAATCAGACAAAGCTGGCTCGCTCAAAACCTACAAAGTAAAACCTATCACCGAGCTCGTCACCTTCTTGGTCAGTGAGGACTTGGTCCAGGACTTTGTAAAACAGGTGAAGAAAATCCCTCTGCTGCTCGTCGAAACCGCGGTGAGTTTTGAAAAGGGGATGACGATCGTATCTGTCAAACATATCCACGCTACGAAGTTTATGGCACTTCAAACGGTAGCCAAAAAGCTGGGTCTCAACTCCAAGGAGTGTGTAGGAGTAGGGGACAGCGCAAACGATATCACACTCCTAAATTTCTGTGGTACCAAAATCGCGATGGGCAACGCGACAGAGCGTCTGAAGGAGCTCGCGCATCACATAGCGCCAACTGTCAAAGAGGATGGGTTAGCCTGGGTCATCGAGAAGTTTATCATGAGCGACAACCCTCCTCCGATACCCAAAAAGCCACTATATTGATCCCCTCCTTGTCATCTTGACCCATCGATTCGGTGAGCCAGGTACGATGACTGGATATGTCATCCTGAATCCTTCGGCACACTCAGGACAGGCTCCGTGAAGGATCCCTTGTATGCGAGATCTTTCGCTCACGCTCAAGATGACAAATGACCGGTCATCCTGTACGAAGTGAAGGATCTGTTGTTTCGGCAGACTCGTCCGCCTGTGGCGGGGAAGAATCTCGACCAGAACTATCTGTGAGCTTGGAGAGATTTGAACTCTCAACCAATTCCTTAAGAGGGAACTGCTCTACCGTTGAGCTACAAGCCCTATCGACATGCAAATCTCCAATTTTCAATGTACAAGTTCCAAATAAGCTCCAAATCTTAATATCAAATCATAGTAACTGTCCTAGGTTTGATTATTGGTCTTTGAAAATTACTTGGAACTTTGAATTTGGAATTTGCTCTCGGTGCGCTCGACAGGATTTGAACCTGTAACCCTCAGTTCCGAAGACTGATGCTCTATCCAGTTAAGCTACGAGCGCAAATCCTTCTATGCTATTATACACGCTGATATGAGGAAATATATATTTGACTGGCGCGTTTATGCCGTCTCGATGACCCTTTTTGCGCTCGCTGTAGCAGGGGGTATCTACCAATCACGATGGTCACGTTCAAAGCCAGAGGTGCTCTCTGTGTCAGTCTCTATCCCCACAGTCACTCCATCCCCGACTCCTACTCCTGATCCACGTGCGATCCAACTCAGTAAGTACTTTGCGTATCGTCAGAAACTTAATGGGAGATTGAGCCCTCTCGCTAGTCACTCGGCTCTTCTAGTATCAGAGGCAGATCGCGTAGGCATCGACTATCGCTTTGTGACGACCATAGCGACAATTGAGTCAAATCAGTGTCAATCCACCCCTGATCGCGATCCTCTAAATTGCTGGGGATGGGGAATATATCCAGGAAGTTATAAGGAACCATTTGAAAGCCACGAGCAGGCGATACGAAGTATAAACAAAGGACTTGCAAGAAATTATCATCGTAAGGGACATGACACTGTTGAGGAAATAGCGCAGATATACAATCCAAATACTCCAGATGCGTGGGCATCCAAAATCCACAAAATTTTTGATCTGATCGAATCGTTATAGCTTCGAGCTTCACGGGATCTTTCGCTATCGCTCAAGATGAAAATGAGCAGTCATCTTGATCCCGCCCTGGGCTGAGAAGAATCTCATGCGTATAGATCTTTCGCTATCGCTCAAGATGCCCAAGGTTCGTCATTCTGATCCGCCAGCTCGGCGGAGAAGAATCTCATATTTGATCTTCTGGATCTTTCGCTATTGCTCAAGATGACAAAGGTTCGTCATTCTGATCCCGCCGTGGCGGGAGAAGAATCTATCGTAATACTATTGTTTTAATCTGTGAGATTTCTCATTGTTGGATTGTTTTCAAGTATGAGTTTGATCTTTCGAGCACGCGTCCACCCCTTGATTTTCTTTTCATATAATATTGCCTCAATTGGAGTATTAAATGCAGCTATAAGTACTAGTTTCTGCAGATTATATCGTGAAGAGAACGAATGAGGGTTAAGTTTTCTCTGGTGTTCAAAGTAACGTCGAGATATATCATTTGTCACACCAATATAAAAACAAGTATTGTTGGTGTTTGTAATAATATGCACAGAGTATTGACTCACTTGATGATGATACTAGATCTTTCGCTCTCGCTCAAGATGACCAAGGTTCGTCATTCTGATCCTGCTGTGGCGGGAGAAGAATCTCATGCGTATAGATCTTTCGCTCGCGCTCAAGATGACTAGAGGTTAGTTCGTAGATCGTGCTATAGAGTGCTCCTGGGACATGGAGTATTGAGTCCCATGACTCTTTGACTGTGCAGCGAAGAGGCTACCTCTTTTTTTCTTTTTGGTGATCATGGCATCGAGCCAGGTATTTGACTCACCGACTTGAGCAGCAAGCGTACGAAGAAGCTCGACCATGAGCTCCATAAATCTGACATAGTAGACTCCTTTTTTCCCTCCATTTTCAAGGGCAACTTTTTGAAGTACAGACAGCTTCTCGTTCATTTGCATGTTCATGTGCTCGAGCTTTTTTATTTCATTTTTGATGGTTGCTTTGGCTTGCTCGATCTCCTGTTGCTCTTTGTGTGAGGCTCGCTCCAAGATAGCGTCAAACTCAGCTTTACGCTGTGTAAAGAACTGTTGCTCCTGCTGTGCATACGCTTCAGTGAGTGTGGGGATCTGGGCACCTCCCTCATAGGGTGATCGTGCGGTTTCTGTAGGCTGTGGAGGGCGTGTAGCGCCGATTTTTGGCCTGCCAGGGATACGAAGCACACGAGGAGACTGCGCCGCTGTAGTCTCAAACGGATTGACTACCTGTTTGCGGGGTGTGCCTGGCTTTGCGGACTGGGATGAGTTCATAGCCGATTTCATCCGAATATTATACTATAGGGCATTCAAAAAGTCAATGACCTTCTGCTTCCTCAATAGAGTCTCGTACCATGCCATATTGCGACGTGCAATGGCCTTTTCTTCATCAGTTTTAGCCAATCCCATAATGTTTTCGAGCTCAGATAACTCTACAGTCAATTTCTCCTCATCAGCAATTTTTGCGATGATAAACTCGATTTTGTACATATCCTCGCTGTCTTTGAAATACTGAGCGTGCAGCTCTTCCTCTTTGATCTTTTTCGAGGTGAGGTACTGCTCAGGGGTCAGACCTACCTTTTTGATATCTTCGAGAAGCTGGGTGAGACGACGATTTACCTCTTCGTTGGTCAAGAGCTCTGGCACCTCAAGTTCGCTCTCCTTCAGGAGGATATCAAATATCGAGGACAACATGAGTGAGGCAGGCTTTTCACCCTCGGTCTTCTTTGCATCCTCAGTGTCATTGCGAGGAGCATCAAGCGACGTGGCAATCTCGTCTGAAGGTGTGCCAGACTTGTCATCCTGATCCTGTCGAAGGGTCTCTTTTTTCTCTCCCTCTTTCGCTTCTTTGCTCGTAGCTTTTGTATTTGAAGCTTCCTTTTCTACTTTTAATTTTTCATTCTTAATTTGTTTTTTGTAGTCCTTGAGCTTCACCTCAGGCACGAGAGGGATCGTCATGGTGAGCTTCCAGCTCTCGCCTTCTTTGGCCTCAGTCAGACTGACGGCTGGAGAGGTTATGGGATTCAGCTTTTCTTTTTCTAGGATAGCCTTGTAAATCTCAGGGATCGTCTCGCGTACCGTCTCCTCATAGATCTTGTCCATATTGAGCATCTTCTCTGCAGTCGCACGAGGTGCCTTGCCTATGCGGAACCCTGGCACATTCACTGTAGATATCGCACGAGTGATGACAGAATCCTTGTTTTTTGAGATCAGGTCCCACTTGATTTCGATGGCGGCTTCTTTAGCACTTTTGGGAAGAGATTTGAGTTTGTACGTGTATGACATATGACCTATTATACAACGGAACAGGTATATCCACTCTATGATTTGTTGTATAATATCAGCATGGATGTACATACCTGGTATACCAAATCAGACTCATCGCTTTCTGATACGAGCACCCTGGAACATATACTAAACTATGGGACATGGAACCAAATACAAAGCTTTATTCAGACATACGGGCGTGACCACACTGCTGAACTATTTCACAAACTTGACGCAAAGCAACGGAGCAATCTAAAACCACGTATCAGCCACTATTTTAAGCTTTATTTTTCACATGCATCCTGAGATATTTGCTCCATCACAAAATGATGTGTTTCCTCTTCTTGCAAAAATAGGCAAATCGTATTATCTTGCCGGTGGGACTGCGATAGCTCTACAGATTGGGCATCGACAATCGATCGATTTTGATTGTTTTACTGACAGCGCCATACATCATGACCAAGTGCGCCGATTGTTTCGCGAATCATACGGTATAGATCAGGTTCTCGTTGATGAGCCTACTGAGCTGACTTTTCTGTCTCACGGTGTCAAGCTCACTTTCCTTCAGTATCCCTTCGCAGTAGATCATCCTGTCATTTTACACAATGGCATTAGTACACCCGATATTCTCACACTCTCCGCACTCAAGGCTTATGCGCTGGGAAGGAGAAGTAAGTGGAAGGACTATGTCGATCTCTACTTTATATTGCAAAGACACACCCTTCATGAAGTCGTAACAAAGTCCCTACACATATTCAAAGATGAGTTTGATGAGAAACTGTTTCGTTCTCAGCTCAGCTACTTCGACGATATTGATTACACCGAGCAGGTCATCTATATGCCTGGACATGAGGTGCCAGACGCGACAATCAAATCTGCTCTCCAAAAGATCTCTCTCTCATAGTTGGACCAGGTATATATCACCTGGTCACACGCCGATACCGAGGGATGATCAACACTATCATAGTCACCAAAAGCACTGCAAACCCGAGATACTGCAGATACTGCGGCCAAAAGATGACCACTATTTCTCTATTTCCAGTTTCTTTATTTCTCGTTTCCTCATTTGACCTTTCCTCCAGCCGCCACCCATTCGCCCAATTATTCACCAGCACATGGTCCTTCAATCTCAATGAGTCCGCAAACAGTATAGGCACCTGCCTCTGCAGCCAATTCGCACCAGTCAGATCATACGCGAGCCAGCCAGGGTCATAAGCTTGATCAATGCTAAGTACATTATCTGCCTGTGTATCAGATTGTTTTATATCTGCAATCAATACAGTGTACGAAGAAAGTGCCATGCTCCGAATATCTACATTCTTGAGATACGAATTGGGTCGAGAGGAATTATTGACTGAAAAAGGAGTATCAATCTTGTAGATTTTTAATTGTCTTAGCATATTCGTGGATGTCAACTGACGTGTTCCAGAATAGTTTCGCAAATTAATACTGTACCCATAGCCATAATCGGACATTTGAGGCATAAAGAAATACTCTTTCCTCATGTTTCCAGTGTGCAAGTTTGTAAAAAGAGTGCAGTGATTGGTCAATAAATTTTTAATACATAGCTCTAGTGGGAAGCCTGAAACATTTTCACTTTCAATCTCGAGCACATGATCATGAGCATGATCTATATCAGGCAAAACCCAGCTATCACATGTTGCTCCTGCTTGAGCAGTGTAAATTATATTGTTAGAAGCTGATTTCCTTTCAGCAACCGAAGAGTTAGGCTCACACTCGACAATAGAGGATGGAGTTCTATTAGTTATGCTAATTTCAATCATTGGATCTAAGAGCGGACCCACATATCTCTCAAGCGAGTTTATGAAAACTCTCTGAGGGTCTTCTGCTCCATCGCTACTTACAATGTAGTCACCATTTGAAAGATATGTTGGGTCTACATGCGCTCCATTCAATTTTTCCTTCCAATTTGTTGGATGCATTAGATAAGTTGCACTAGTGTTTTGATCGCGAGTTCGGTAAAGATATATATCCTGACCAAAGGTAGCTACCTTCTCAACGTAATTAGTCTTCTCAAGCAGAGAAGGTATAAGCCAATCCAACTTACTATTAGTAGTTTTTCCCGGATCAATTACACTCTTGTCAAGCACAATCCACTTGATGTGAAATTTTCGTAATGTTTGAGCCAAAATATCTACTTTCTGACTATAGACTGCATATGACATTTCTCTAAAATATTGCTCGTTCGATGGATTCCAACGATCATAATCTCGATCAAGGATAGGTTGAGGTATTCCAAATTGTAGAAATCCAGCACCTTGATAACCCCAGCTATAATATGTCCAATTCCAAAACGAATGAATAGGTAAGAGCGCAACTCTCCCAGATGGATCTTGGCTCTGCATGTATGCAAACAGATTAAAATAATTTTTTGGGATAGAAATTCGAACTGCCTTGTGAATAAGATTTCCTTGGAACGCAGGAATAAAAAAAATTAGGTGAAGAAAGATCAATAGCTTTACGAACTTATCTTGAGTTGTTAGTTTGCATTTTACTAAAACAGCATAGAGACCCTGTCCCAATATAATAGCGAACACAATCATATAGGGTATCGAAAACTTGGTGAAAGGAAATCTCAACAACTCCTTAATCAGAGGTGAGAAACCCTCAATAAAAGCAAAAATACTTGAAATGATAGAGGTTCCATTTAATAGCATCACCGTAGGGATGATCCCGCTTATCAAAAAGGGTAAAAAATTGTGGTTTCTTTTATGGAGGATTGACCACACGCCTATAATCATGAAACCAAAAAAGATGAAAGGTATAAATTGGCTTGGGTTATCAAGATGTACATTCCACGGATCTAGAATTTGAGTGAAGTTATTCCGACTATTACTGTCATAAATACCCCAATCAAATAGAAAATTTTTTAGCGAAACAAGGTTCGGTAGAGTGCTGAAGGCTTGATTTTTCGCAAAAGCATCTGGTGAGAAAAGCCTATTTACTTTTGACTCCCTTATCTCGGTTCCATGTACCACAGCAGTATAAATGTTAGGTAAAATCCAAAAAAGGTTGGTTACAAGGAAAAGAGCTCCAACTATAAATGCCTTCCTAAAGCTGTTTTTGTTACTGAAGATATAGGAACTAAGGTATACTCCATAACAAAGTCCAAAGACATAAAAAAAGGTTGGTGTATGTGCTTGCATGAGTAGTGCAATGTTCACAAAAAACAAAAATATGAGCCGACGAGTGCTCCAATGCTCAAGACAATACAATGTAGCTAGATATAGAAGTGGTCCAAATGCATACTGTGCTGGATATATCTCAATCTCAAGAATGAAGTGTTGGATTGTACCTAGATTGCACAAATACCAGAGAGCTGAAATTAGAGCAACATTGGACACTAAAGCAACATCGCACTTTTTTTCTCTTTCAAGAAGTACACGGACGAGTCTATAAATGCTTAGTGGGCCTATTAGCAAACAAGCAAATACATATAGATAGCGGAGCAACCCCAATGGAAAGACAAAAGACAAAATATAGAGAAATATTGTTCTTGGTATATCAACCATGTGAGCTTGGGTCATAACAGCGCCTAGACCTTGATCAGCTCTCCACACTCCCTCAAACATCCGGTGGAATGCAAGCCCAAAATTAAATTCTGGATGCAAGGTATCCCAGCCACTGAGATATGTGCCTGGAGTGTAGTTCGATATACATAAGATCATCCATACAGATATAATGAACAGAACGTGCCAATGATTCCTTATAAATCTGAGAATTCTCATGTACGCAAAATATAGCATATTTGCAAGAAAACACTGGGCGCTTTTAGCGCTTATGGTATTTCATTTGGCTTCAAACACCGTATGGATTTATCTCAATACGACCCCACCACCTTATGATGCGAACATTCACACTGCAAGATCCATGGAATTTGCACATAAGTTGCTCCATCTGAGTTGGGATCAGTCATTTCTCACAATCAGCCGCTATTATCCTCCCTTGACGTATGTGCTAGCATCTGTCTTTGCGATCGTGGGGAATTTCAATATTAAAGTTCTGCAGTGGTTTAGTGTAGTAACTTTTTGTTTTTCTTTGGGACTGGTCTATCTGCTCACATATCGCATCTCCAGAGCTCAGGCGACTTCATTCGTGGCTGCCTTTATTTATTCATTCTTTCTTTCAATTTTTACCGAGGCTCGTTACCTTATGACCGATGGAGTATCAATTTGCATTCTCTTATGCAGCGTGTATCTGCTTCTATTTGATTTCGACCAGTCACTACTTCGTGGCCGGACGTATTTGCTTACACTATTCATCTCGCTTGGAATGCTTTCAAGGTGGACTTTTATCCTATATATTTTGCCGTTTATTGGTTGGAAGTTGTGGCAGTATTGGACACACCAGCACACATCTTTGAATGATTCACACCCTCATCGAGATCAAGATCTTAAAGTGCTCGTAGGGAGTCTGACTATTTTCATAGGTATTACCGCGCCGTGGTATTTGGCAAACATTTCATCCATCCTACATATTGCAAATGTCACCATAACCCCTGAATTAGATGATCCCAAAATTCTATTCAGCTTGGATAATGTGCTCTTCTATATAAGACAGCTCATCACCTTTCAATTTCATACGATTCCAAGCTTACTCTATATATCGATAGTGATATATTGGATTTTTAAAAAGATCACTCTCCATCGTACATACATACTTCTTTTTGCATGTGTGCTATTTTTCTGCTATATCGCATTCACTTTTTTTATAGGAAATAAGAATGTGAGGTTTGTCACACCTGTTCTACCCTTTGCAGCTATAAACATAGCACTTATGTCACAAGGTCTCATCAAACGATCGAGCTTTGTTGCATTGCTGCTCATACCTGCCATGTATTATGGGCTGGTGACATACACTATATTATCTTTTGCGTGGCCGTTCTACCCTGATTACAAATACATCACGCAGGTGCCGTTGTATGGATATGTGGATCTTGTGTATCTCTCAACATATCCTGTACGATCTCTATATAGTAATGCTGACTGGAAAAATGACGAAGTAGTTAAAAGTATCATCGATGAAAAAGCTCGGTTGCCAACAAAAATGACTCTGAATTATCTTGTCCTGACTGATAAGCAATTCTTTAGTGCAGCATCAATCAAGTCTCACCTGTATCAGATGCAGCGTGGGGTTCCAAAATATATCGAGGAAGCTGATACAGATTATTTTCGACTTTCTCCAAGTGGACGTTTTGAGAACATCCCAAACCTAGATGCATACCTATCTCAAATATCCCTCGTCATATATACCCGTGATAGCCTAGGCAATCCAGATACTCTGAGGGACAATGCGTATAGGGTACAGATGAAAGAATATATTGAGGATCTTCACCCTGATTGGTATCAACTCATCAAAGAGATCTCTTTGCCTGATGGAGATACAGCAGTCATACTGCGAAGGATATAAACGAAATATTCTGTTAGCCTTACTTTATACCTCTTTGATCATGTGGGGATTGTGCCGATCACGGTGAGGTGGTGTATGAGTACCATTTCGACTGGCAATACCATTTGAAATGCTGCTACTCGCATACACATATCGATGCCGAGTATTCAGATGACGTTATGAGCAGGAGTAAGCGTAGGGTACACAATCACTGAATGTTGATATTGTTAGTAGAGTCGTGCGTGACATATCGCATTGAAATAGATCAATTCGCTTCTCGCCTCGATTTACAAATCGAGATGATAAGCGAACCCCCCTCTCTCAGGTATTGAGTGAGGGGGCAAAGCATGAGAAAAGGGGATTCACGAGGTTTTTGTTAGTGCAGAACTCCTCAATCTGCAGATGGACAGGAACTAGTAGTTCTTGGCCACCAAATTAAACTTGCCGTTTTTGTGTGAGATAATTGCACTGGCACCTGTATTGGTGTCATATGCAATCACCAAAACGTGAGATGAGCCTGCGTCGCCACAGTTGGTGTTGCCTTCGTGCATCGACTGGACCTCCTGCACCAATTGCTCCTCGGAGATGAAACCTCCATTCGGTTTGGCCGAGTACATGCGGTACTGGACGAATCCGGGCTTGTGGCCTGTCAAGTACAGAGTCGTGTTTTCGTCCGTGTCCTGTTTCCCATCTCCATACTTACCTCGAACTGCAAGAATATATGAGACGCATGGCGCTTGAAACGGCATGCTGATCTTTACTCCATTAATTTGCGCATCACCACCACCGAGGGTGTAAAGCGCAAACCCTCCGGAGGGGACGTTTGTCTCTGACTCTTTGACCTGAACCACGTACTGGTTGAGGGGATCGAAGCAGGTAATCGCTCCATTTGCTGCCTTGATTTTCGCCTTCCAGGAATCCGATGCGCAGTCCTTCTGGGGGACCATTAGCTTTCCTGGTTCAGCAAAGAACCCGGAGAGACCGTCTATGGTGCTCTTAAATGCGTTTTTGGCAACATCGACGTTACTGGCTGAAACTGGTATTCCCGACAAAGTCGGGATGTTGCTAAGTGGAGCAGCTACCGTTGTGCTAACTGGAGCAGCTACCGTTGTGCTAACTGGAGCAGCTACCGTTGTGCTAACTGGAGCAGCTACCGTTGTGCTAACTGGAGCAGCTACCGTTGTGCTAACTGGAGCA
>Ga0194035_1000059_pt1 | contig 66221 bp, 77 predicted proteins | sample JunL2320m_MetaG_FD_148680 | JGI IMG/M metagenome (GOLD analysis project Ga0194035, IMG submission 148680) | Anoxic zone freshwater microbial communities from boreal shield lake in IISD Experimental Lakes Area, Ontario, Canada - Jun2016-L239-20m | ecosystem: Environmental > Aquatic > Freshwater >...
GAGCGGCTATGCCCGCATCGACGTGCGCATGGACGCGGCGGGGCAGGTGTACGTGCTGGAAGCCAATCCGAATCCCCAAATCGCGCACGACGAAGATTTTGCGGATTCGGCGGAAAAGGACGGCTATACCTATCAAGAGTTGTTGCAAGAACTGCTGAACATCGGGCTCCGCTGGCGGCCAGCCAAAGCTGCCTAGCTGTGCTCACTCTCCCAATATCCTCAGGCACATGTCACTGCCTATCAGAGTGCTGTATCTTCGCAGTTCGCTGCCGAACGCGCTGCGCCTATTTGCCGCGGGTTGCTGAGAACTTCCGAGTAAAAAGTGGAGAGTGCGAACGAGGCGAAGAGTTTCCCCCCTGCCTTATTTATGGGCCGAAGCGGAAACCGAACAGCATGGCAACGCTTGTTGTATCATTCTCCGATAGCGACGGAGAAAGATCGATGTCGTGGAGATTAACGATCAACGTCGAAGTCAAGGCGAGATTGTGGGAGGCCTGGTACTCCAGTGAAACGCCGATAGGGATGTACCAGCTCGTGTCGTTGCGGTCGATGCGCCCAGGGCCGGTTCCTCGGTCTAGGTCTGCGTGGATTAATCCGATTCCCGTGAAGGGCACCAGGTTGATGCCGTTATTGAGGCGAAAGTAATAGCGACCGACCCCAGCGAAGGAGATCTGGAAGAGATCGCCCATCGGACTGATCTGCATCATCGGTCCGACGGAGAAATTTCGATCAAGATAGTACTCACCACTGAATGCCAGATTGAATACCGTGCCATTGACCGTTCCGGATGTAAATCCCAGGCCACTTCCGAATCCCCATCGTGGTTCGTCTGCTTGGGCATGAGGTGCCACTACAATTGTGCCAGTGGCCAGGATCGCCAACAGAATGGCGGCACTGATCCATCCTGAGAATGTGGTGATAGTCTGTCGAATCATGACGGCGGACTCTAGCACAGAGGGCAGGCATGGACAAGTCGTTTGAGTGCGCGGGCGACGGTAGGGTATGCTTTGCACCCTAGACTAAGGAGGAGGCCAAGCATGTCAGCCAATTTGATGACGCCGAGGCAAGCAGCGGCTGCTCTGGTCGCAGCGATGCCGATTGGTGTGTCGGTTCAGCAGCTGGAGGAATATGGGATCGAGGCGACGACGGAGCAGGCTCAAGCCATCACCCAAGAAGTGCTCTCGCTCAATCTGTTTTGGATTTTCGCAGCCATCGAGGCGCATATCCCGCAGAAATATCAACCCGCGCTATCGGAACTCATCTTGGCTTTGATGGAAGCAGGTTGGGGTTCGACCGTTCCCGTCGGTTCAGCTTCCTGGACCGCCTACCTCAACGAATGGCAGGAACGTCGCTGTCGGTATAGCCGCTTGGTTGAAGAAGGAGTAAGTCCGCTTGCGGTGAGTGTAGAGGCCGCCACGTTGATGGAGGACAATCGATTGGTCAAAGAAGTAGAGCGACATAATCTCTTGACCCTACTGATTGATTTCGTGCCGGTCGACACCTATGGGCGGTTACTGGAAGACGTCGGATGATTCTCTGGCCAGCCGCGATAGGTCAGAGGTAGCGGTGATTGACGACCTTCCCCATTTTGTCCAATTCATAGAGCAGAGGCGCACCAGTTGGAATATTCAGTTCCAGGACTTGTTCTCGGGAGAGTTGCTCCAACTCCATGATTAAGGCCCGTAAGCTATTTCCGTGCGCCGCGACGAGGATGGAATCCCCTTTCAAGAGATACGGTTTGATGGTCCGTTCATAGTAGGGCAATACACGCTCTGCGGTGTCTTTCAGGCTTTCACCTCCTGGCGGACGCACGTCGTAACTTCGCCGCCAAATCTTCACCTGGGCTTCGCCGTATTTTTTCGCAGTTTCGTCCTTGTTCAATCCTTGCAGTTCGCCGTACATCCGTTCGTTTAAGGCTTTGTCTTTCTCGATGGGGATACCAGTTTGGCCGATGGTTTCGAGCACGAGCCGCAACGTTTCATTTGCGCGGGCCAACACGGAGGTAAAGGCCCGGTCGAATTTGAAACTGCGCATTTTCTCGCCCGCGTGCGTCGCCTCCTGAATACCGCGCGGAGACAGAGGTACATCTACCCATCCCGTGAAACGATTCTCCAAATTCCATTGTGATTCGCCATGTCGAAGCAGGATCAGTCGAGCCATTGTGCGGTCCTCTCAAGCCTGAAGAAGAATGGTTGCAGGCCAAAGCATACTGAAACAGGTGTCCAAGTCAAGCGGCTACTTTGGGTCTGGGCGAATCAGTGCACACCCAAGGTTTTTGAATCAGATCTGGATCTACTGGCGGCCAGTGAGAGTATCTCTCACCTACACACTGCTCGCCGCAGTCGGTTTCGCCGGCTTTTCTAGCGGACGTTCACCGTCCGGTAGCCCGTCCTGAAGCATTTTGAACATGGTGACCGCGAACAGTATGTACAGAGCGACTCCTATCCAGATCACGTAGGACTGAACGCCTCCCGCTTCCTTCAATGCCTCGTTCTGTTTCGCCGGATCGGGCGATGTGCTTTTTTTGATTTCACCGATGTGCTCGCGGCAGTGCCAGTAGTACACATAATTCGCGGTCGCTCCGGCCATGATGCTCCAGATGAGGCCCACGGTCATGTCGCCGGTCAAGTAGGTCGAGATCATCGGACCGAGGGCGTAGACCGCCGCATACATATACATTTTTCGGTAGAGGAACCAGAGGAAGGAAATATAGAGAAAGGCTGGCCAATTCCACGTCAGGGCGAACTTCGGCTTTCCCCCCAATCCAAACTTTTTAAAATGTTTCAGATATTGATCGGCGTGGGGGCCGATGAATTGGCGCCAGGGATGTTCATCGGGGTGGATTTCAGAATGGATCACGGGGGCGGCGATCGGTGGTTCCGGTTCGACGGCGAGCGTGTTTCCACACTGGTGGCAGAATTTTGCGTCTTCCTGATTCTGCTGCTGGCACTGTGCACAGGGTTTCATCCGGCAGAGAGTATCACAATGAAGTGTCACCTGGGTAAAGAAGCAACAAGTTGCTTCCATCAGCAGGCCTATGCTACCTTCCCTTACTTTACAAAGGGATACGCCTGTTATGACGACAGAAGAACTGAAGCAGGACGCCGTACGATATTTGATGCAGACGTATACGCGTCAACCGCTCTCGATCATTCGAGGGAGCGGGACAAAGGTGTATGATCTTGAGGGGCGCGAGTACCTTGATTTCGTCGGTGGGATTGCGGTGAATGTCCTTGGGCATGGCCACCCGGATCTGGTTCAGGCGATTCAGCGCCAAGCCGCACAGCTGATCCATACTTCCAACCTCTACTACACCGAGCCGCAAGTGAAGCTGGCGCAGGCGCTGGTGGATCACTCGTTTGCCGACAAAGTGTTCTTTTGTAATGGCGGAGCAGAGGCGAATGAGGCTGCCATCAAGCTGGCCCGCCGTTATTCCCATGATAAGTATGGGACCGGGCGGTTTGAGATCGTCACGATGAAGAACTCCTTCCATGGCCGGACGATCGCAACGTTGACGGCGACGGGGCAAGAAAAAGTTCAGAGGGGTTACGAGCCGCTTCTGCAGGGTTTCAGCTACGTGACCTTCAATAACATTGAAGAGTTGGAACGGGCCGTGACCGACAAGACCGCGGCGATCATGCTCGAGCCGATTCAGGGCGAGGGGGGTGTCTACGTCGCGGATTGCAAGTATTTGAAACAGGTAAGAGATCTGTGCTCCCAGAAAGACGTGCTCTTGATTTTCGACGAAGTGCAGACTGGAATGGGGCGAACTGGGACGCTGTTTGCCTACGAGCAGTTGGGGGTCCAGCCGGACATTATGACCCTGGCGAAAGGGTTGGGAGGTGGCGTGCCTATCGGCGCCTGCCTTGCGACGGATTCTGTCGCGAAAGCTTTCTCGCCCGGTAGTCATGCTTCAACATTCGGTGGTAATCCGCTTGCTTGTGCGGCCGGCTTGGCCGTTTGTCACGCTCTGTTGGAAGGCCACGTACTCGATCATGCGCGCCGGATGGGAGAGTATTTTGCGAAGGGGTTATCGGAATGTAAGAAGAGACATCGGGTGGTGCGAGAGGTGCGCGGCCTCGGACTCCTGCAGGGGGTTGAACTCGACATGGAGGGGAAAGCCGTTGTAAGCGAATGTTTGGCCCGTGGCATTCTCATCAATGGGGCAGGCGAGCGTGTACTGCGGTTCGTGCCGCCCCTCATCATCGCCCAGTTGGAAATCGATCGATTACTCGATGTGCTGGATCAAATTTTCAGCAAACAGGCGGCGTAGAGCGTACTTACGCAGAATAGACATTGCGCAGATGACTACGGGAACGACAGGAATGCAGACAGGCAAGAAAGACTTTTTGGATGTTGCGGCCATTAGCAAGGCGGAAGTGGAGAGTTTGCTGAAGTCTGCGGCCCTATTGAAGGACAAACAGCGGCGCGGGATTCTTCATCCACTGCTTCCAGGCAAAACACTGGGTCTGTTGTTCCAGAAACCATCGACGCGCACGAGAGTATCGTTCGAAGCGGGGATGAACCAGTTGGGCGGCCACGCGCTGGTCCTGCCCATGTCCGAGATCCAGCTTTCGCGAGGAGAAAGTGTCGCCGATACGGCGCGCGTGTTATCACGCTATCTCGACGCGATCGTCATCCGCACCTATGACCATTCGATAGTGGAGGAATGGGCGAGGGAAGCGACGATGCCGGTGATCAATGGGTTGACCGACCTGAGCCATCCCTGTCAGGCCCTTTCAGATCTCCTGACTATTCGTGAGAAAAAGGGACGATTGAAGGGGATCAAGATCGCCTATATCGGCGACGGCAACAATGTGGCAAATTCACTGATCGAGGCGGTGGCGAAGATGGGGATGACCATCACTCTTGGGTGTCCGGTGGGGTATCAGCCGGAGCAGCATGTTGTGGATAGGGCGAGGGGCGAGGCTGTAGCAACCGGCGCGGTGATCGAAATAGGGCACGATCCTTATGTCGCGGCGAAGGAAGCTGACGTGATCTATACCGATATCTGGATCAGTATGGGACGCGAGCGGGAGCATGCGCGACGACTAAAAGCGTTGGCTCCGTACCAAGTAAACAGCCGCCTGTTGCATCGGGCCAAGCCCGATGCGATTGTCATGCATTGCTTGCCTGCCCACCGAGGTGAAGAAATCAGTGCCGAGGTGCTGGATGGCCCTCAGTCGGTCATCATCGATCAGGCGGAGAATCGGTTGCACATGCAGAAAGCCATCTTAACGAACCTATTAGGCAAGAGGAGTCGAACAAGGCGATGAGTCGTATCATGAAGAAAGTCGTGCTGGCCTATTCAGGCGGACTTGATACTTCCGTAATCTTGAAGTGGTTACAAGAAACCTACGGCTGTGAGGTTATCGCGTTCTGTGCCGATCTGGGGCAAGGCGAAGATCTGCAAGCGATCAAGGTCAAGGCGCAAAAGCTTGGTGTGAAAAAGGTCTACGTCGAGGACCTGCGCGAGACCTTCGTAAAGGACTATGTTTTCCCAATGTTACGCGGCAACGCCATATACGAAGGTTGTTATCTGCTCGGAACCTCAATCGCGCGGCCCCTCATTGCGCGGCGTCAGGCCGAGATTGCGCTCAAAGAAGGCGCTGAGGCGGTGTCACATGGTTCCACCGGAAAGGGCAACGATCAGGTGCGGTTCGAGTTGACCTACACGGCGCTGGCACCGAATCTCAAGATCATCGCGCCCTGGCGTGAGTGGACGATGAAATCGCGGCGTGAATTGATCGAGTATGCCGATAGACATGGCATCCCCGTGACAGCGACGAAAGCCAAACCCTACAGCATGGACCTGAATTTGTTCCACGTGAGTTATGAAGGCGGCATTTTGGAAGACCCCTGGGAATCGCCACCGGATGAAATTTTCCAAATGACGGTGTCGCCGGAGCAGGCGCCGAACAAGCCGCTCGAAGTCGAAATCGGTTACGAGGCTGGTAATCCGGTATCCGTCGACGGCAAGAAAATGAGTCCGGCAACGTTGTTGGCGCATCTCAATAAGCTGGGGGGGGCGCATGGGATCGGGCGTGTTGATCTGGTGGAGAATCGCTACGTCGGAATGAAATCACGTGGGGTCTATGAAACGCCGGGCGGAACGATCCTTCATGTGGCGCACCGTGGACTGGAGTCGTTGACGATGGATCGCGAAGTTCTGCATTTCAGGGACAGTTTGATCCCACGCTTCGCCGATCTGATATACAACGGCTATTGGTTCAGTCCTGAACGAGAAATGATCCAGGCCTCGATCGATATGGCGCAGCAGGATGTGACCGGTACAGCGAGGGTGAAGCTGTATAAGGGGAGCTGTACGTTGGTCGGGCGCAAGTCGAAGAATTCGCTCTATCGTCTCGATATTGCCACGTTTGAAGAGGACGAAGTTTACAATCAGAAAGATGCCGAGGGTTTTATTCGGTTGAACGCGTTGCGGCTGAAAATCAGAGCTCAGAGAAAGAAGGGCTCCTCCTGATGGGACGAGCAACGGGCCGCACCCCTGCCATGTTGGAAGGCGGAAAGGCCTGGGGTGGGCGGTTCAAACACAAGACGAACCGGTTGGTAGAATCCTTCACTGTTTCAGTGGCGGTCGATCGTCGGCTTTACGCCCATGATATCCAGGGCAGTATTGCCCATTGCAAGACGTTGGGGAGGGCCCGCGTGTTGACCGCCTCTGAGGCCAGGACGATCGTGCAGGGCCTGGAGTCGGTGAAGAGGGAATTTGATCGGGGCCGTTTTCGCTTCACCCCTCAAGATGAAGACATTCATATGGCGATCGAGCGCCGCTTGACAGAATTGATCGGCTCTCTCGGCGGAAAGTTACACACGGGCCGAAGCCGGAACGACCAGGTTGCGTTGGATATTCGGCTATACTTGCGTGATGAACTCAGCCGTCTCGTGGCCAATCTGGAAGATTTTCAGCGGGTGCTGGTGGCGAAGGGGAAGGCTAATCTAACGGTTGCCATGCCGGGCTATACGCATTTACAGCGTGCCCAGCCGGTGCTGTTCGCTCATCATCTCTTGGCCTATGTGGAAATGATCGAGCGGGACAAGGGGCGACTTCAGGATGCATTGGTGCGTGTGAATGTCATGCCATTGGGGTCCGGTGCGCTCGCAGGGACCAACTATCCAGTCGATCGTCAGTTTACCGCAGAGCTATTGGGTTTTCCCTCCGTGACGCAAAACAGCCTTGATGCCGTGTCTGATCGGGACTTTGTGATTGAGATAGCCTCGGCGCTGTCGATTACGATGATGCACCTGTCCCGGCTCAGTGAAGAATTGATCCTCTGGTCGTCCCAAGAGTTCCAATTTGTTGGGCTTCCCGATACCTTTTGCACCGGCAGCAGTATGATGCCGCAGAAGAAGAATCCTGATGTGCCGGAATTGGTGCGGGGCAAGACGGGGCGGGTCTATGGTCATTTGGTCAATCTGTTGACGACCCTTAAGGCGCTGCCCTTGAGTTATAATCGAGACCTCCAAGAGGACAAGCCGGCGCTCTTCGACGCCCTTGATACCGTCACCGCCTCAGTAAAAGTCTTGACCGAACTGATGCGCCGACTCACCGTGAACCGGGACGTCCTCAAGCGGGCGGTTCAGGGTGGTGGAATGTTAGCGACGGAAGTTGCGGATTATCTTGTGACCAGAGGAGTGCCGTTTCGCGAAGCGCATGCGATCACGGGCCGATTGGTGCGGGCTTCACTGGATCAAGGCCGTGAATTCACGGCCTTTTCGCTGAATGAGCTGCGGACATTTTCTGAGCGAATTGAAAAGGGTCTGCTTGCTCGGTTGACGGTCACTGCCGCAATCGACCGGAAGTCTCAGGTAGGTGGGACTGCCAGAACGAGTGTGGCGCGCCGGATCAAGGAACTCGATCGGATACTCTCGTGAAGGCGTGGATGTCGAGCGCGAGGTCCATTGTGGTGGGCGTGATGATCGGAATGTTGGCAGCTTGCGGAGCCGTGGGGTCGCCGATTCCTCCTGAAAGTGTCGGTGTAAATTCGACCATTGAACGGCAAAAGGAGTTAGAGTCGATCGAGGAGAAACGGCGTGGCGCAGCCGAATCTGCCGAGCCACAGCCGGACCCAATGCTACAGGGACAGGATGTCAATCTACCTCCGTTACAACCGGTGGGAATCAGGTAATGTTGAACCTGCTACCTGCTGGACCTCTGTAGCCTGAAAAAGCTATACTTGAACTTGGCTAATGTTGCAGCGTGCCTCCCTCCGTAACATTCGCCGCACTAGCGATAAGAAAGACGCCACCAATGAGAACCGATAGAGGGATACGGATGCAGGGCTGTGTTCTTCTGCGCAGAGATGGCCGGACGCTCGTGGGGCTATCGAAGGCCTAATATACGGAGCCGGCACTACCACGAAGAACACGGCGTGAGACAATCGATAATCATGGAACGACTTAGAATATTTCAACGAACCTATTGATAGCCTCAGCCAGATAGACTGGTAGGGGGTAGGAGGATCAGTTCATGGAGCTCATTCAACCAGTGCGGCAGGGTCAGCTCATTGGACAGGCGACAACGATCAACCGCGCACCGGGCAAGCGGCTGTTGCTGGTCGATCCCTACCCGCTCAATAATCCCTATCGACTGACCGCTTCTGAGCGCCGTGCGGTCTGGTTTCCCAAGCTGAGTTTGCCGACGATTGCAGCCTACACGCCGGAGAATTGGGAAGTCAGCCTGCTCGATGAAGCGGTGCACGAAATCGATTTCGACTTTCCCTGCGACATGGTTGGTATCTCCATGTTTACCTGCTATGCCCCTCGGGCCTACGAGATCGCAGCAGAGTTTCGCAAGCGAGGCAAGACGATCGTCATGGGAGGAGTCCATCCCACCTACTGCCCCGACGAAGCGCTTCAACATGCGGATGCGATCGTGTGTGGAGAAGCCGAAGATCTCTGGCCGCAATTGGTCGCAGATTATGAGGCGGGGAACATGCAGCGTATGTATAAGATGACGTCATTTCCCTCTCTGGAGAATTACAAGAGCCCCCGCGTCGAGTTGCTGAGCCCAGACTCTTACATGACGAGGCAGTGTAGTTTTACTACCAGAGGATGTCATTTCGATTGCGAGTTCTGCAGTGTGTCTCCGTTTAATGGAAAAACTACGCGGCGTCGGCCGGTGAAGGAAGTGATCACAGAGCTTCGAAATGTTCAGCGGTGGATCCGCAGCGAGTTGGTTGAGCGGGTGCGCGATGAGCCGATGTGGACCGCCTTTCTCACGACGCTTAAGATTCGAGTCGGTATAGAGGACGGCAGCATTGTCGCGTTTGTCGATGACTTGCACAACAGCAACCGTGCCTATTGCCGTGAGCTCTGGGCCGCGCTGAAGCCCCTCAAGCTTAAATGGGGCTGCCAGTCAACGATGTTCCTGGCCGACGATGAGGAGATGGTCAAGCTTGCGGCAGAGAGCGGCTGCGTGTCGGTATTTGTCGGGATGGAATCGCTCGATGAAGATGCCCTGGATGAGACGAACAAACCCTTTAACCGGGTTCTGAAGTTCTCCAAGGAGATTAAGATGTTCCACGATTACGGGATCATGGTGAATCCCGGGATCGTGTTCGGATTTGACAGCGATGATGTGACTGTATTCGAACGGGCCGTTGATTTCTTGACGAAAAACCAAGTGGAATTGGCATACTTCAATGTGTTGACACCTCTTCCTGGAACGCAGTTGTTCGATCGCTTAGAAAAGTCCGGTCGTATCTTTGATAGGGACTGGGCAAAGTATGACGGCAAGCATGTGGTGTTTCAGCCGAGCCGGATGACGGTTGAGCAACTACTAGATGGCTTCCACTGGGCCAATCATGAATTCTATTCCATCCCTTCGATCTGGAAACGGCTGTCTGGCACGAGCCAGCGGTTCATTCCGAGATTAGAGATGAATCGAGAGTTCCGGAAGTTGGTCAAGAGAACCTGTCCCAAAGCGTCCCTGTCGCCGCTCGCGGGGGTGTTGAAGAATCTCCAAGCGAAGCTCCCCGTGTTGGACAAGGAGCAATTGATTCCGAGCGCGTTGCATGCGCTGAAACAGGCGCTAGATCCGAACGCGCTCTCGGCGCAACAGTTGATATTCCACATCAAGGCCAAGCGGCATGACAAGTTCGCCGCGCTATTCGTAGACCTTGATGGTACGCTCGATCGCCTGAATGCCTTGGAATTGATTAAGCGAATCAAGGAAGCGGCCAATCAGGCGCGTATGGACATCATCGTCAACTTCGAACATCTCAAGCTGGCGACGCCAGACGCCCTCAAAGCGTTGGTGGCTTCAGACGCGATGAAGATAGCCATTCCGAATGTGAAGGTTCGCTATCGTAAGTTCAAGGATGCGTTCGAGGCGTCATTGCAAGGCTTCCCGCTTGCAGGCATCGAGCATCTCAACGAAGATTTGCAGGATGCATAGTTTTGAGTATCGACACGGCGAACTCTATTGCGAGCAGGTGCCGGTCAGCCGGATCGCCAAGGAGGTTGGCACGCCGTGTTACGTCTACAGCTACACGACTCTCGTTCGTCATTACCGGGCCTATGACGGGGCCTTCAAGAGTATCCCCCATGTGATTGCCTTCGCCATGAAGGCCAATTCCAATATTGCGATCCTCCGCCTTATGGCCAAGGAGGGGAGCGGGGTGGATATTGTGTCAGGGGGGGAACTCTTTCGGGCGCTCAAGGCGGGCGTTCTTCCCTCAAAGATCGTTTTTGCTGGCGTCGGTAAGAGCGCGGAGGAGATTCGCGAGGCCCTGAAGGCCGATGTCCTCATGTTCAACGTCGAGTCCTCGGCCGAGTTGCAGGCGCTTAATGAAGTGGCGGCTTCCGTCGGAACCAAGGCGAGAGTCGCCCTCCGCATCAATCCTGACATCGATCCGAAAACACACCCCTACATTTCGACCGGTCTCAAAAAGAGCAAGTTCGGGATTGCCGCCGACCGGGCGCTCGAAGAGTTCACGCTGGCGTCCTCGCTCGCCAACATCGATGTCGTCGGGGTCCACAAGCATATCGGGTCACAGTTGACCGAAGTCACGCCCTTCGTCGAGGCTGTGAAGAAGGTGGTGAAGCTGGTTGGAGCTTTGAAGTCGCAGGGCATCAATATCCGCTATGTCAATATCGGCGGAGGCCTTGGCATTACCTACTCGGACGAAACGCCGCCGTTGCCGCAGGATCTTGCAGATGCCGTGTCGCCACTGCTGAAGGATTTGAATGTTACTCTAATCATGGAGCCGGGTCGTGTCATCGTCGGCAACGCAGGTATTCTCGTAACGAAGGTGTTATATCGGAAGGACGGCGAAGCAAAGCGGTTCATCATCGTCGATGCAGCAATGAACGACCTGATCCGGCCGAGCCTCTACGGGGCCTATCACGATATTCGTCCCTTGTCAGAGGCGGTGTTACAGCGGCCCAAGCATCACGTGGATGTGGTCGGTCCAGTCTGCGAGTCCGGAGATTTTCTGGCGAAGGACCGCTCGCTGCCGGAGGTCAATCCTGGGGACATGCTGGCGGTGATGAGTGCAGGGGCTTATGGATTTGTGATGGCCTCGAATTATAATTCGCGACCTCGGGTGCCGGAAGTCCTGATCAAAGACGGGGAAATCCATGTCATCAAGACCAGAGAGACGTACGAGGACTTGATAAAGGGCGAAACGATTCCGGCATTCCTCGATTGAGGAGCGGATTCAGCGGCGAAGGGGTGAACATGTTTACCGGTGCATTGATTGCCATAGTGACCCCGTTCAGGAATGGCAAGGTTGACGAGCGGGCTTTCAGCGACCTTATAGAATGGCAAATTGCCAACGGGACGAACGGGATTGTGCCCTGCGGCACCACCGGCGAATCTGCCACTCTCTCGCACGAGGAACACCACCGCGTGATCGAGTTGACCGTCGAGGTAGTCAATCGGCGCGTCCCCGTGATTGCTGGGACCGGCTCCAACAGCACAGAAGAAGCGGTGTCCCTCACGAAGCATGCCAAGCAGGCAGGGGCTGACGGGGCACTGATCATTACGCCCTATTACAACAAGCCGACGCAAGAAGGACTGTACCGCCATTACAAAATGATCGCGGAGTCCGTGGACCTTCCTCAAATTCTCTACAACATTCCCGGACGGACCGGCGTGAACATGTTGCCTTCCACGGTGGCGAGGCTCTGCGGGTTTCAGAACATTGTCGGGATCAAAGAGGGGAGTGGGTCAGTCCAGCAAGCCTCTGAGATCGCGCATACATGTGGCGATCGGATGATCGTTCTTGCCGGAGATGACGCCCTGACGTTGCCCATGATGGCAGTTGGAGGGAAAGGGGTCATTAGCGTGACATCGAACGTTGTCCCATCCGAGATGGCGCAATTGGTCAAGGCTTTCTTGAACGGACGCATCGACGAAGCGCGCCGGATTCATTTCGCATTATCGCCGCTCTTCACCGCACTCTTTTATGAGACCAACCCGATTCCGGTGAAAACTGCGCTGGGCATGATGGGCAAAATCGATCCGGAACTGCGGCTACCGCTTTGTGCCATGGCGACCGAGACGAAGGATCAACTTACACGGGTCTTAAAGGATGCAGGCCTCATTTAACGTGAGGGGTGAGGCATAAGGGGTAAGGTTTCGGATGATCAATGTTATTGTTGCAGGGGCAGCCGGGCGCATGGGTTGTCGGCTGGTCGCTCTCATCAAAGATTCGACCACCCTGACGTTGGCCGGTGCGGTCGAAGGGAAAGGCCATCTCGCTGTGGGTGACGATGCCGGAGAGACGGCTGGTTGTGGCCGTGCGGGCCTCCCGATTACCGACGATCTCGCGGGGCTCCTTGATAGAGGCGAAGTGGTCGTCGATTTTTCCTCCCCTGAAGCGACCTTGCATCATCTACGCACGGTGGCGCAGCGCAAAAGAGCGATGGTGATAGGTACGACAGGATTTTCCGTTCTTCAGCTTGAAGAGCTGAAATCACTTGCCTGTCAAGTTCCTTGCGTTTTGTCCCCCAACATGAGCGTGGGCGTCAATCTGATCTATAAGGTCATTAGTGAGATGGCGAAAACGTTAGGAGACGAATACGACATTGAAGTGATTGAAGCCCATCATCGTCTAAAAAAGGATGCGCCGAGCGGGACGGCGCTCAAGATTGCGGAAGTCTTGGCGCATGCTGTGAGCCGCGATCTGGATCAGGTCGGCGTCTACGCCAGAAAAGGTCTTATCGGAGAACGGAAGAAAGGTGAAATCGGGATTCAAACAATTCGTGCAGGCGACATTGTCGGCGACCACACGATTCTCTTTGGTGGAATGGGTGAACGTATCGAAGTGACGCATCGAGCGAGTAGTCGAGATACCTTCGCGGGAGGCGCACTACGTGCCGCTCGGTGGGTAATCAGGCAGCAGCCAGGTCTGTACGACATGATGGATGTGTTAGGGCTGAAATAGCGTAAATATAACTCATTATATTTCAATTACTTACATGGTAATTTTAGTATTAGAAATAAGTGTGTAGCGAGTGTGTCGCTATCATTCATTTTTCTCACCTTTTCCTGTCCTGACTAGCCCCTCAGCGTTTACCAAGACTGAGACTCACAGTCTCCTCACGCTACTTCGCGCTAGAACGTAGAACACGCCGCTCCAATCGTCAACACGACCCTCTCTCTGTCAGACCTTCAGTCGTTGATTTGGACCGCTTGGTGCCGCGAACAGGGCACAATTCTGGTGGGCATATTGGAAACTCAAAGTCGTTTTGAAGTCTCTATCCTTCGTGCGAAGTGGTGAGCCGAATTTCCAATACTAGAAACTTGACAAGCATTGCAACACTGGGATACTGTGACAGTATGCCAAGTATAAGAGTTGATGATTCTGTTTGGGAATGGCTCAAGAAACATGCTCGCCCTCTTGAGGACACACCAAACTCCGTACTGCGTAGACTCGCCGGACTTGACCCTGCTCCCGCAGAGGAAGAAGTCAATGTAAAGCCTGTTGAAGAGAGGAAGCGTGCGGAAACAGTGAAGCATCGTTTTACAGGCAAACAGTTGCGCGAAGAATATAGCCTACCTGTGGATCATTGCCTCTATCACAAAGACGGAAAGTTTTTTGAGAGGCTGATAAATTTTCCTGGAGCACTTTGTGATCCACATGGGTATCTACAATACGATTCTAAAGCGGAATTCGAAAATGACCCTCGCTTGAATATCGGCAAGAAAGTGAATGTCCCCGGAGGAATCTCTATCCATCCAAAATACCGCACATTACTGAGAGCAAAGGACTCAGAGATGAGCGGACTGCTCCTGAAACGGAAAGGGTCAATGACAATGACACCCCAACAGGAATCGTTATCCTTGATCATGAAACAACTTCATGAGGAGGAGGAGAGAGAAGGTGACGCCTTGGTTGAACAGTTCCTCTCAGAACTGCGAGAGGCAGGAGTCAAAATCCTTGAAGAAGGAAGGAGCGGCAATCATTTCCGATTAGAGCAAGAAAAAGCAGGTGTCGAAGTTTCACTTCACGGTTCCGGGTTGGGCGCAAGGCAGGGGTGGTGGAGTGTTGGCGTGAACTACGTCAAAAAGGTGGAGAAGAGGGGAGGGCATTGGGGGGTAGTTTTTCTTACTCCTGAAAAACGGTTCTGGGTTGTTGATGGATGTAACTTTTTCAGAATTGCAGGTAATAAAACTGAGAATAACAGGTACCACGTACAACTAGCCGATTTGGAAAAATCATCGTCATCAGCAAATCGGTTTTCAAGCGTTCAGGAGTTTCTCTTGATAAGTGGACTGAGGTAGTTACCCTGAACACTTAGCAACGACCTCGCTGCCAATCCGTCAGTTTTCCATCCTGAGAAAATGTCAGAATGTTTGAGTTACAGTATGAAGAACCTGTGCCTTGAAAATACGAAACCCTGCTACGCTCATAGATCCACACTGTTTCGCCGGATTTCAAAGTCATTGTCCGATGAGGAGGTCCCCACATTTTGGCAAAGCGGTCCTGAGGAGGGTGCTCATTGATAATTTGCTGAATGCTTTCCCGCATCGCTGTCTCTGGATCTGGATCAGTCGCACAACCATTCGATGCGAATAGGATGGCAATTGCAAACGCGATTAAGGGAAAACGATAAGCCACTTGAAATCCTTTTTTCTGCAACCCGAAGACCGCAGGATTTTATCCGTCCCACCCCACAATCTCTAGCCTAAATGGAGTCCCCCAGCAAAATACGGGGCTTTACAATGTCATGCTTATTGAACTTTCTGAACCTGCCGTTTTGTCTCTCTCGCAAGTGCTTGATTTACTACAGTATTGTCATTGCCCATGATTGACGATATTCTGAACCTACCGCTCTGATCGTCTGCATCGTGTTTCCACGGGGAAACTGTCACTCCACAACGGATAACATCGACAGGGGAAAAACCTACCGTCCCCCTCCATAAGTAGGGGGTGTCCCTACCTATGCGGTGAAAATAAAGTTCATTCCTACCGTCAAAAACTCCATTTTCTAGGTTCTCGACGCCTAAATAATGAGTATGAACAATTATGACTTCACATACCCCTGTCCTTGGGAAATCCCCATCTGGGAGCGAAAAACTTGTGACCCTGTGCGACGAGCGTATGTCGCATGGCTCAAACGATATCCGTGGAACCTTTTTGTGACTGTGAATTTTCGCCAAAAACAGGTTTATCTGAAAAAGGAAAACCATCACGAGACGGAAATGTATTTGAAGAATGTGACCTCTGCTCCATGGGGTTCTTCAAGCGATGTGGAAAGCCGATTGAAAGTAATGGATGGCAGAGTGTGCAAAGAACTGCTGGGTCGCCACTGGGCAAGCAAGATACGCGAACGCCCTGAGTGGGCAGGGTTTATTGAAAAAGATGAAGAAGGATTTGCTCACGCCCATCTATTGGTCAATCTCAAAGAGATTGACCGAAAACGGTTCATCATCGCGTTCACTAATGCCACGAAATACTTTGCGCCACGAGCCGATGTACGACCCCAGGAAGCGTTCAAGGACATGTATTCAGCGGAAGGGGCAACATTTTACAGCACCAAGTTCCTCAATAATCCCCATAAAGAATGTGTGCTGACCGTCTCACCCACATTTCTCAAGAGAGTTCAAGCCAAGCAAGGAACCGCAAGTTTTGGTTGATGACTAATCGCTAAGTCTTGTCTCCTGAAAACAGCGCTTTTCGATATTTGCTGTCCAAAGTTCTGTCAAAAATTAGTAAGTTCCTGAATCTGACCAAATCAAAAGGAGTCTGACATGAAATTTCCTGACTGTACCGTTGTCTCAATCAACTTACCGAATGAGTTGTTAGAAATTATCGATACCCATGCCACCAAACGAATCCTGAACCGAAGCGCCTGTGTGCGTGAATTAGTCACCCAAGCCCTGAAAGCCCCTGAAAACCTCAAGCCATCCATACCGAAATACGAACAAGCAACCTAACCTCCATTGAGTCCAGTGCACCCAAGTCCTTTATACCGATCAATCGTGAGAACACTAAAACTTGGAGTCACCTGGAGCAAAATCCCAAATGATATAAATACGCTATGCACCTTTGGAGGATGTCTTATGACCGCTATCTTGATCCGATTGCCAGAATCATTACTTGCCGCTGTCGATGAACTAGCCGAGGAGACTTACACAAATCGATCGGCGTTTATTCGGCAAGCCTGCTTTCGGCACATCGACATTATCCGGAATGTCGAGCTACCAGCCGCCAGGGAATTTTACCGCAAACGCATCCCCAATCTTCACTAATCACCCACGAAAGGATCACGACCATGCCGACATTTCAAGAAGTCTTCAGACCCCGATCTTCACCATTTGCCATGAAGAATTCCAAGCCGCCCCTTCACGAAGGGATGGAATTGAGTGCTTCGGAACTTCTCGATGAACTCGCCGCGCCCCAGGTGGAAAGCATCGCTGCTACCGTAGTCACCGATCATGCCGAAGAATTGACGATCCTGCTCACGGTGAGGAAGTGGACGGATACGACCAACAAGACCGTGGATTCATCCACCTCGCTTCCAGATACCGCACAAACGAACGCCTTGGAAGATCGGTAACACGAGAGGAAGGAATCGATCATGAAAAAACTTATGTCCTATGAACAAAGACGATTGCGTGAACACGCCGCGCTCGCACTCGCGTTATCACCAGATACGAAAACGGAAGTGACGAAGAAGGACATTGCCGAATTTTCCAAAGACATTTTGAATACCATTCAACGGAAACGGGGCATCAAACATTGGCAGTTGGTATTGGTCGTTGATACGCAAGGAGACAAATCATGAAGTCATTCAAACAGTTCATCCGAGAATCGTATCCACCCCTCTACGAGGACGCAATCCTGATGACGCTACGGGACTTCATCGATAGATTAGAGGTATTCAACGCCCAGAAGACGAATGTGGAACGGATTGTTGAAATTCGAGAAGATTGCCCAGAGCCAGGGACCTATGCGATACGGTTGCTGGTGCGAGATCAAGAAGAGGAGGCAGAGGATTAGAACTGCATACCGGAACGACTTAGGAACCGCTTTCTGACCCTTTAGGCAGCAGTTTTCGTCGTGTTGAGGGCTTTGTAAACGCTGCCCACGCCAATTTCCAAGGACTTTGCGATTTCCTTGATCCCCGCCCCCTTCTCTCGGAGCAATCGTACCGCTTCCTCGACGGACGAGTTCATCTTCGAGGGTCGCCCAAAGCGAACTCCTCGCGCCTTCGCCCTCTCGCGCCCCAATGCCGTCCGTTCAAGAATCATCGTGCGTTCGTAGTTCGCCAGACACGCGAAGATGTTGAAGATCAATTGCCCCGTGGGCGACGAAGTATCAATTTGCTGTTTGATGGAAATGAAATCGCAACGATGAGATTTCAGGGTTTCGAGAATGTCCAAACAATGCTTCAATGAGCGTCCAAGTCTATCGATGGAGTAGACCACAACCGTATCAAATTTCCTCGCAAATGAATCCTCTAGTAACCGGGTCAATGCTGCTCGGTCATCTTTGCTTGTGGTCCCTGAGATCGTATCGCAGTATTCCCCGATGACTGTGTGCCCACATCGTTCGGCATACTGGCGACACTCCTGAAGTTGGATGTCCGTCGATTGCCCTGATGTTGAGACTCGTCCGTAAATTGCTACTTGTTTACTCATCTTCACCCTCCATTCCTTCATTACTTTTCACCCCAATCACCTCATCACCGACAAATTTCATTTGCTTGGACAGAATCTTTTTAGACACCTGAAGGTCCGTGACATTATCGTAGTGTTTCCCGATCATCTCCGCTGATGTCCCACAGTATTTGGCAATCAACCACGGTGAATCACCTGCTCTCAGTCTCGATGAAATGTAGAAATGTCTGAGGTCGTAGAGGGATTTCGTCGTATCAAAGGTGGAGTATTTTTGTTTGACCAACCCCACCAACTCCTTCCATTTTGCGTAAAACTCATTGAGATTCCATTTCCTTCCTGACATGAACGACGAAAACACATGTTCGGTGAGGGATGTATACTTTGAATACGACTGAATTCGGCGAAAAATATCCCCCCGCCCCATACACATCCGTGCTTTACCGCGCTTTGTGGTTTCCTCTCTAATGCGGATTTCTGCGCGTTCATCATCCCGTAGTTTCACATCGCCCCACACCAATCCCAATACTTCTCCTGTCCTAAATCCATACCACGACTGGATGACAATGAAGTTGTGAAGATGCTTGCGTTCATATTTGTCTCTGTCACTTGTTCCCTTTTTATCCCAGACCTTTGAGACCGTGACGATTTTGTTGTAATCGCCGTGTTCCATCCCCTGGCGTTTGCCTTCGGTCGCAGGTATCCGAAACTCTGCCCACTTCGGTAACGACTTTCGCGTAATCAACTGTTCATCCATTCCCCACCGATACAGGGTTCCAATCGCGTGTTGAGAGTCTTTGATGTTGAGAAATCCAGGTTGGGGGATTTGATTCCGACGATAGCCTGCGAAGTCACGAAATTTCTCTGCGGGGATACTTTGAATCTTGGTCTCGCGACCAACAAATGACAGGTAGTGATTGAGGTGATACTTGATGGCTCTTGAGAACGATGTGCGAATGGAACCGAGGGTCACTCGTTGTTCAAGGTGCTGAAGATAGCGGTCACAGAACTCCTGTGTGGTAATTGAAAATATCTTCTCTCCCGAATGAATTCGTCCCAGAGTCTCAGCGAACTTCTTCTCCGCGAACTCCGATGCGATTTCACGGTCCGTAGTTTTCAAAGAGATTCGGATATATTTCTTTTCATCCTTGACCCACTGTTGATATTGCCAAACTTTCCCACTACGAACATTCCGATAGATGTGACATTTCCCCCCAAGAATCGGGACCTTGGTGATCAAATGCTGTTTGGTTTTGACTTTCAATGTGTGTGAAAAACTGTGTAACTCAATTTCCTAACTTATTGATAGTGTGACATAAGTGTGTAACGGAAGTAAGCATATAAGTTATTGATACATATGACTATTGTATTATAATTAAGACATGATGGATGTACTGAGTCTTCGATAGATTCTCTTCTCTGCTCCGGCTCCCCACATCGTAAATCTGAACGGCAATTACCTGCTGTCGCGACAGGCCCTCTGTTGAGGCGTCATCAGATTCATAACAAGCAAGAAGTTGAGAAGATGTGGGGGCAGCTATCGTGTGGCGTAGGAGGGGGACTGCATCATGGGTTATCGACCGATTGTCTCAAGATCCCGCTCGCTTGAGTGAGTGAGCACGGCGGCTCTTCGTGTGGCGATCGCTGCAGATAGACGAGCATAAATTTCCTGGGCTGAGTCCGTCCAATCGGCATTGGGCGGATCGCCACGGAAAGCGGCTTCAGCTGCCTTGTGCTCGTCGTACGTGAGCGGTTTCGGTTCTGTCATAGCGCCGGTTAATGTCTTGCGGTAATAGGCCGAGGTTCCTGATCCGCTGATTTCCTGCGACCACAATTCAAACACGCGAACACTGTGATCGCAAGCCCTGCGTTCAGATCCACTGCCCGTTCCGGTAACATCGCACCGCGGCATTTATCGCAAATCGTCATGGTGCAATCTACCACGATAGAATGCGGAAGCATACCCACCTGAAGTACTGATTTTTCTTGGAAGGTAGGCCCTTCCGCCCATACACAGCTAGGCCGTTTGAATAGAAGGTGGGAACGAAAATTCGTTGCATATCAGCCAAGATAGAAGAGGGAACCCTTGACAGAGGTCTTGCTGTCCCATAGGATTGTGGCATCAGTAAGGACACCCCACTATGTATAGAATAATCCTCATTCTCGGGTTAGTTGTGGTGCTGTATTTTCTCTTCCGGCGTGCCGTTCGAATGCTCAAAGGCCAGGGTGAGCCGGATGGTCTCCTCCCCGGTAAGGATCACCTGGTTCAGGATCCTGTTTGCATGGTGTTTGTTCCACGGGAAGCGGCAATAACGGAAGATATTGGGGGGCAGAGGTATTATTTCTGCAGCCGATCCTGCGCGCACAAATTTCAGGAAAAACTCGCCGGTTAACAGCCCGAGTAACTGGAGTCGGACAGTTTTTCTTCTTTGTCGAATTTGAGCGTGATCTGGCACTGATTAGGGGTGAAGTTAAAGAGAGGTGGGCTTGATTTGCCGCCGGCGATGCGATAGTAGGTCCAGGTTTCGCCACCAAAAAATCTCGTGGCCTTGCCGCTCGGTGCTCCCCAGTTTTTCTCAAACCAGGCCTTGTCCTTGCCTTGAAGCTCAGCCGGTTTGAGCGACTGATCAAGATAGGGATTGCCACCGCCGCAGCCGGTCAGGACCAGACCGAACAGGAGCATCCAAGCCGATCGTTGCATCATGCATTCTCCTCGGTCATATAGATATAAGCAGCGTAGGAACGAGTCATAGTGAATAGCCAGATTTTAACCGGCAGTCTTGGGCCTGTCAAACTGACGTATGATTGGTAGAGGATTGTAGTCAGGTTGAGTTCTTCATAGAATAACCGATAATGAACTGATCACAATGATTTCTCATCTCGACATGAAAGGACAATGCCATGAAATTCTTTCTTGATACAGCCAACGTCAAGGAAATCCAGGAAGCGGCCAGTCTCGGACTTCTTGACGGAGTAACCACAAATCCGTCGCTTGTCGCCAAGGAAGGGCGCAGCTTTAAGGAAATGCTCGTCGAAATTTGCAACATCGTGGATGGGCCGATCAGCGCAGAAGTTGTCAGCCTCGAAGCCGATGCCATGGTGAAGGAAGGGAAGGAACTTGCGAAGATCCATAAGAACATCGTTGTGAAGGTGCCGTTGATTGCGGAAGGGTTGAAGGCCACCAAGAGATTGGCCGCCGAGGGCATCAAGGTGAACGTCACATTGTGCTTTTCTCCGACCCAGGCGCTCCTCGCAGCAAAAGCCGGTGCATGGTGCGTCTCGCCTTTCATCGGTCGGCTAGACGACATCAGTTCAAACGGGATGGAACTGATCCGCCAGATCCTGACCATCTACCGCAATTATGACTATAAGACCCTGGTGTTGGTGGCAAGTGTGCGCCATCCTCAGCACGTCGTCGAAGCTGCGCTTGCCGGTGGGCATATCTGTACGATGCCCTTCTCGATTTTTCAGCAGATGGTGAAGCACCCGCTGACGGATAGCGGACTTAAGAAGTTTCTGGCGGATTGGGACGCTCAAGCCAAGAAGTAAGGCTGGTGGTATGCTGGGAAAGTCCGCCAGCATTAAAAGTTAAGGCTAAGGCTGAGTGGGGAGAAGTCAGAGCTTCGCTCAGCCTTGACCTCAGCCTACTTCACGTGATCCTGCTCGGCCAGCCTTTGTCGAGCCGTTGCGAAGATGTGGTGAAACATCGGTCTGGTCAAGAGACCCGTGAAGGTATTTTGCTGGCTTGGATGGTATGAGCCGATCAGTGTAGTCTTCCACGGAAGAACCTGTACAATTCCATGGGAAAATTTCTGAATCGGTGAAGGAAGTTGCAACCCCTCATCACGGCAGGCTTTCAAGTAATGATCGAAGGCGATCTTGCCCAGCGCCACCACCACACGGACCTTCTGTAATAATCGGAGCTCTTCACGCAGATAGGGGCGGCAAGCCTTGAATTCTTCGGGGGCCGGTTTGTTGTCGGGCGGTGCGCAACGGATCGTGGCGCCGACGTAACAGTCCGATAGCTTCAGCCCGTCATCCCGGTGGTGAGAGCCTGGTTGGTTGGCGAAGCCAAATCGGTGTAAGGCGTCATAGAGCCAGTCCCCACTGCGATCGCCTGTAAATACCCGCCCGGTTCGGTTAGCACCGTGAGCAGCTGGCGCTAGTCCGAGCACGTAGAGGCGGGCGTGGGAATCTCCGAATCCGGGAACTGGCCGTCCCCAGTAGGTCCAGTCCTCATACTGCTTCCGCTTCTCTGTGGCGACCGTCTCCCGATAGGTGACGAGCCGTGAGCAGGCGGTGCAGTGGGTAATGCGATCATTGAGGAGGGCCAGCGCACGCATAGTCATGCAGTCTAGCATGAATTTGAATGTCGATCATGCTTGCCGGTCCCTTATCAGACTGTTAGCATACAAAGTTGGCGACGGATCGTTCACTGCATGTAGGAGGCAGGATGGGCATGACGACATGGGTTCGAAGAATATTGGCACTCAACGGGTTGTGGATGGTGCTCATGTTGCCGATTGTGACAGGGGCACAGACGCAAGCTGAACAGTTCGAGGCAAAAGAGAATACGCCTCGATCTGGAGCCACTGGAGAACCAGACCGAGAGGTGATTTTGGTCGATCCTCTTGAGGACCCCAACGAGCCAGAAGGTCGCCTCGTCATTCTTCCGGAGATCAAGCGAGAAGGAGAGCGCTACTTCCTCAGTTCATTCAAACTGCCTGACAAGCTGACCTTTGCCGGCCAATCAGTTCCACTCGATAACTGGCAGGTACGTGAACGTATCGAATATGAGTTCTACCAATTTCTGGAGGACCAGGGCGAAAGTATCATTCTCGCCAAACGAACCGGACGTTGCTTCCCTCCCGCCGAAAAACAGTTGGCCGAGTCCGGGTTACCGGACGACCTCAAGTACATGTTGCTGGTGGAGAGCAAGTGTGTGGCCGCCGCCTATTCAAAGGCGAAGGCGTCCGGGCCGTGGCAGTTTATCCCATCCACCGGACGGCGCTATCGTCTCAAGAGCGACGCGGTCCTTGACGAACGCCGCAATCTGGAAATGTCGACGGAAGCGGCGGTTAAGTATTTACGCTATCTCAAGGATTTCAAGGAAAACGATTGGTTCATGGCCATGGCCTCGTACAATGCCGGTGAAGAACGAGTTCGTAAGCTTTTGAAGGATCAAAATATTACCGACTATTGGAAGATGCACGGGCCACGGGAAACGATGCGCTATGTCCCAAGAATCATTGCCGCCAAGGAAATCTATTCGCAGCCTGAAAAGTATTTGGGGCTGAGCAAGAAAGATCTGTATGTGCCGATGGAAATTGAAACGGTCACCGTCAACGTGAAAGATTCCCAACGAGCCCTCACCTCGATTGCCGAAGAATATGGAACCTACTTCTTAGAACTCAAAATGCTGAATCCTGAATTCAAGAAAGATGTGCTCCCACGTGGGACCTATCAAATGAAAGTCCCTCGGCAGACTTGTCCGACTCGTTGTTTCAAGCAGGATAAGACCCCCTAGCCCATCGCAGGTGTTATCGGAAGGTTAAGGCTGAGGCCAAGAGATGAAGAAAGTCAGGTCTTCGCTCAACCTTAACCTCGACCTCAGCCTGCCGCCCTCTCCTATCCGGCCGCTTCTGAGAAAATTGATCGTTCGAGGGATAGCTGCGGTAGACGCCGGTACGGCAGTCAGCCGTGCCATCTCCAGGAGCGGCAAGGAACTGGTCATTGGCCGGCGTCGGTACGACCTGCGTCGCTATGAGCATGTCGTCGTGGTCGGGGCAGGGAAGGCCACAGCCTCGATGGCCCAGGCGGTAGAACAGCGGCTGGGCTCTCGACTGCACGGCGGCTTCGTTGTGGTCAAACATGGCCATGTTGTGCCGACGAAACGAATCGTTGTGGCGGAAGCTGGTCACCCGGTTCCCGATCGGTTCGGGCTGCAGGCGGCGGCCAGGCTCAGTGCCATGGCGGCAGAACTTGGTCGGCGAGACCTCTTGATCGTACTCTTGTCCGGTGGGGCTTCGAGTTTACTGCCTGCTCCTGTCGCAGGGATTACGCTAGCCGACAAGCAACGGACCACGCAGGAACTCTTGCGATGCGGAGCGAGTATCCGTGAAATCAATACCGTTCGAAAACATCTCTCACGCATCAAGGGCGGACGTCTTTCTGAGTTGACCAAGGCCACCGTTGTGACGCTGATTCTGTCGGATGTGTTGGGTGACGACCTCAGTGCCATTGCCTCAGGGCCGACAGTCCCGGACCCGACAACCTTTCAAGAGGCTGTCGCGATTTTGAAATGCCATCGTATTTGGCGGGCAGTCCCTCAGCGCGTGCGTCAGCATCTCAACCATGGGAGTCAGGGGTTCGCGAGTGAGACGCCAAAGCCTGGCTCCTCTCTGTTTCGTCGAGTCCATCATCATATCGTCGGAAACAACGAAGCGGCCGTCACGGCTGTGGCACAGGCAGCCAGCGAGTCAGGTCTGCGAACCTTCGTGAATAGGTCGGCCTTAACCGGAGAGGCGCGAGACGAGGGGCAGCGGTTCGGCGCCCTCGCGAGGCGCATTGTGCGATCGGGCAAACCGCTCAAGCGGCCCTGTTGTGTGGTGGCCGGTGGGGAAACCACCGTGACCGTCACGGGAAAGGGAACAGGCGGGAGGGCGCAAGAATTTGCTGCAGCTGCTGCATTGGAAATTGCTGGCCTGGTCAAGGTGTGGGTGGCGGCGATCGGCACCGATGGTACAGACGGTCCGACTGACGCGGCTGGTGCCGTGATCGATGGCGGTACCGTGGCGCGCGCACAGCTCCTCTCGGTAGACTTGAAGGACGCGTTGAAGCGCCACAACACCTATCCCGCATTGAAGCGGCTCAATCAGCTCATTATGACCGGCCCTACCGGCACGAACGTGAATGACCTTTACCTCCTTCTTGTCCTCTAGGTAGTATCCACTTCCATGAACCGACCCCTTCTTCTTCCCTTGGCCGCCTGCACGCAACCATCTCTTGTCGGTGGGAAAGCCCTAGGCTTAGCACGTCTGCTCGCAGGAGGATTCCCTGTTCCAGCCGGACTCTGTATCACGACGGAGGCCTATGAGCACGCGCTTAGGACGCCTGGATTTTCTCCAACGAAGGAGTGGCAGACCGCCCTGCATTCCTCCGGGGCTGAGCGCCAACGGATACTCTCCCGCAGCCATACCATCATTCGGGATTGTGCGATCAATGAGTTGACGGCTCAGATCATTGAACAGATCCGCTTGCTAGATCTGCCGTTTTCTGGGCTCTGGGCGGTGAGGTCGTCAGCGACGAATGAGGATGGAGCGCGTGCGAGCTTTGCCGGAGTCTACCGTACGCGCCTCGGCGTTTCGCTGGAGGAGATGGGGTCGGCAGTCAAGGACCTGTGGCTGTCGATCTGGGATGAACGGGTTCTGAATTACCATGCAACATCGGGATTGAATGAAGTGCCTCCTGCCATGGCAGTCGTGATCCAACCGCTGTTAGAGGCAAGCGTCGCCGGTGTGGCCTATTCCGTTCATCCTATTACAGGCAGAGCGACCCAGGTGATGGTCAATGCTGTTGCGGGGCTTGGGGTGGCCCTTGTCAATGGGAGCGCGACGCCGGACCAGTATGTGGTTGAGATCGCCGAGAACAGTCATCCCATCCGTATCAGCAAACGGACCATCGCCGAGCAGACTCAGGCCTTGAGGGTGACAGGCCAGGGTCTTTGCGAAGTGCCGCTGTCGGATGAGGCTGTAGGTCGCGCCACATTGTCGGATGACCGACTGTTTGCCCTGGCCCGTGCGGCCAAGCAGATTGAAAAATCATTCGGTCATCCAGTGGATCTCGAATGGCTCTACAATGAGCATGGCCTGTGGCTGCTTCAAGCACGGCCCATCTCCGGCCTAGCTAGACCTAGACGATTGACCAATGACGATTGCGAATGGTCTCGCGCCAACTTCAAAGAGACGCTGCCGGAGTTGCCGAGTCCGCTCGGCCTGTCGTTTCTCGAGCAGTTTATGGAACGCTACATACTTGCCCCCTATCGGCGTATGGGGTGCAAGATTCCAGAAGGGCTCTCGTCAGTCCGTACGTTCAAAGGTCGTCCCTACATCAATATGACGTTGTTTTACTCTCTCATTGCACAACTGCGGGGAGACCCCTCTTTAATGACGGAGCAGATGGGTGGGGAAACCCTTGTCAGGCCGCCGGAGGTTCACCCGCTTGGGTGGTTCGCGCTCGCCCGTGCCGGCGTTGTGATGATCGCTGAGATGAGAAAGGCCGTACGCCATGGGCCGGCCTGGTTCGCGGAGATGAAAGCGATGGCGGCAGAGCAGCGCGCCGATCGGCTTCGATCTCTCTCAGGCGAAGAGATCGCCCTGCGTCTTGATGCCATCGCGAAATGGCTCGATGAACGTGAACTGACATTTGCCATCGCAGGAGGAGTCGCGCAGTGCTTACAGGCGCTAGGCGGCGTATTGCCAGGCTGGCTGGGCAAAGACTGGAGAGCGTTGCTGAACGGAGCGTTACAGGGTCAGGCGGCGGTGATCAGCGCGCAGCAGATTGTCCGGCTGGCGGAAATGGCCGAGATGGTACGGCGTGACCCGTCAGTGACGTCGCTGTTCACCGCAGAGGGGTGGAATCCGGTTGAGGCTCGTCGCAAACTCGAAGGAACCGACGTGCTCCGTGCCTTTAACCAGTACCTCGACGACTATGGCCACCGAGGGGTCGGTGAGTCGGATCCCATGTCGCCTCGGTTTGCAGATCAGCCGGACTTGTTGCTGACGGTATTGCGAACGCAGACTCTGGCTCAGACCAGTATCACTCCGGCGGACATTCTTCAACGTCAAACAATGGTACGGGAGCAAGCGCTTGCTGAGATTCGTGCCAGGTTTGGATGGCGATTTTACCGATGGACCATCTTTTCGTGGTGGTATCGACGGCTCTGCCGGTTCTTTGCCCTGCGGGAAGCAAACCGGCATCATTTGATGTACTACTCTGCAGCGACACGGAGTCTCCTGCTTCGCTTGGGCGAGCAGTTGGTCGAACAGGGGCGACTCTCATCGTCGGAGGATGTGTTCTATCTTACGATCGAAGCGCGCGCCGAGTTATTAGCCGGAGGATCGAGCGGTTGGCAAGGAATCATTCAGTCTCGCAGGGCCGAGCGAGACCGAAATGCCACGATCAGCGTTCCAGATACGATTCAGGATTGGCACGAGGTGATCCGAGGCACCGAGGCGTCTCCCGTTGTCGTTTCGGACGGGATCTTTCGGGGTATTCCCATCAGTTCGGGTCGTGTCGAGGGACCGGTCCGCTTCGTCCGATCGATGGAGGATTGGAACCGAGTCTGCCGCGGCGACATTCTCGTGGTCTCGGTCATCGACCCAGGCATGGCGCCATTATTTGGCGTGGCAGCGGGGTTGGTTGCCGAGATGGGCGGGACATTGTCGCACGGGGCGATTATTGCTCGCGAGTACGGATTGCCGGCAGTTGCGAATGTGCCAGGTATCACCGCCAGACTGAAGGACGGAGATCGGATCAGCCTGGATGCGGAGCGAGGAGAAATCATTGTTCAAGAGCGGGCCGGAACTCCTCCGTGATCTCATCGATGAAGTACGTTGCAGAGGAGAAGGCCATTTACGGTATTGACCTTTCGCGGGTGGTTACGTAATCTTCAATCGCGTGCTCGTCTCATCGCAACACCCAACAATTTTGCCGGATCGTAGTCGGCGGCATGACCTGGACGGTCACCTATGATTGATGGCACGGTCTTTGGTGCGGGGGTTCTCGTCGGATGTCTCCTCGGCGCGCTGATCGTCGGGTTCTGGATTGCCGCCCGCGTACGCGCGAACGTGCAGGCGCAACTGCTGACTGTCGGTGAACGGGCGCAGCGAGCAGAATCGCTTGCGGACGAATTGCGCCGCCAGGCGTCGCAAGATCGTCTCGATCTCGATCGAACCAGGCAGGATCTTTCTGAGGCTTCCCAGGCCCGTGCCGTGGCGGAGACCAAGGCGGCTGAGGCCGCGCTCCATCTCGACGAACAAAAGTCTCTGTTGGGCCAAGCCCGACAGGAATTGGCCGAGACCTTCCAAGCTCTCTCCGGCGAAGCCCTCAAGCAGAACAACGAAGCGTTTCTGAACCTTGCACGCAGTTCATTCGAAACGCTCCAAGCCGAGGCTAAGGGCGATCTCGCCCAGCGGCAACAGGCGATCGATAGTCTAGTCAAACCACTCCACGACTCCCTGCAACGATACGACGACCAGCTTCGGCAACTGGAGCAATCGAGGCAAGCGGCCTACGGAGGTCTGGATCAGCACCTCAAGCTGTTGGCTGAATCGCAGCAGCGGTTGCAGTCGGAGACCGGCAACCTGGTGAAGGCGCTACGCGCGCCCGCTATCCGAGGCCAATGGGGGGAGATCACGCTCAAGCGCGTGGCCGAGTTGGCCGGCATGGTGGCGCATTGCGATTTTTTCGAGCAGGAGTCTATCACGGTCGATGGCGGACGGCTCCGTCCCGACATGGTAGTTCAGTTGCCTGGTGGGCGGCAGATCATCGTGGATGCCAAGACTGTGTTGGCAGGCTACCTGGATGCGCATGAAGCCTCGACCGAGGAACAACGGCTTGAAGGGATGCGCCGTCATGCCGCTCAAGTGAGGTCGCGCATGGATGAGCTGAGTCTGAAAGCCTATTGGAATCAATTCGCACAGGCGCCGGAATTTGTCGTGCTGTTCTTGCCAGGTGAACAGTTTCTTGGCGCAGCACTGGAGCATGACCCACGCCTCATAGAGGATGGATTCCTTCGAAGTGTGGTCCTTGCCACTCCCACGACGCTTATGGCGCTCTTACGGGCAGTCGCCTACGGGTGGCGGCAAGAGCGATTGACTGAGCATGCCGAGGAAGCCGGCCGGCTAGGGAAGGATCTCTACGAGCGGATGGCCGTCCTGACCGAGCATTTGAACGACGTTGGGCAGGCGCTTGGGAAGAGTGTGCTGTCATACAATAAGGCGATCGGGTCGCTTGAAACGAGAATCTTGCCGGCAGCCCGTCGCTTCAAGGAGCTTGGTATTTCCTCGGAAAAAGAGATTCCTATGTTGGATCCAGTGGAGCTGGTCTCGCGCAAATCATTGCCCTATGAACCGTAAGTAAGGAGCCGAGATGAGGAATGAGCAGGCTATGGTGGATGAATTCCACCGTAAATTCAGTATCTTGACACAATCGACTCCTACGGATCTCAATGAGGAAACGAAACGGCTGCGCGTTCGTCTAATTGAGGAGGAGTTCGACGAATTGAAAGAGTCCATGGTTGGAGGTGACTTGGCGGCCGTGGCGAAGGAAATGGCCGATCTGTTGTACGTCGTTTACGGAACGGCGGTGTCCTATGGCATCGACATGGATCCGGTCTTTCGAGAGGTCCATCGATCGAACATGAGTAAGGTCGGTGGCTATAAGCGTGAAGATGGGAAATGGGTAAAGCCGGCCACGTACTCGCCGGCGCGCATTGAACCGATTCTAGCAGAGCAGAGGCCTGTCCAAAACGAGGCCCGTTCAGGCTCATGAAGAAATTGCATTGTCCAACTTGTGGGAGCTCATTCGTCCGCGCGACGTATTGTGCGGGCGTGATCGAGCGCTTGTTGAGCCTCGTCAACCTGTTTCCGTTTCGATGCCAGCTATGTACGAATCGTTTTCGTTTATTCTATTCCGGTGTGCAACCCATCACGCAGATGTCCGATCGGCGTCAGTATACACGCCTGGCAGCCTCCATCGAGGCTCAGGTTCTCGACAGTAAGCAGCCATCCGTGACCAATCGAATCACCGACATCTCAATGGATGGCTGTACCCTGCAGACGACCGGGCTTCAGAAGGGGGCCTTTATCGAATTGGTCTTGAAGCCGACTGTGGAAGATGAAACGATCCGTATTCACAAGGCAATGGTCTGTTCCGTTCGCCCGTCATCGATTGGCATCCGCTTTCTCGATGTTCAACTGGAGCATCACCGTCGTCTGACTCAGGTTGTCCTCGGGCTCTTAGTCGGTCAAGGGCTTGATCTCCCAGTCACCGCCTAGCCCGGCTCTTCCCACATCACGACTCAGGTAGATAGGCTGAAGGCTTTTAGGGGATGGGTTTCTTGCCCAACGAGGATTCATCTCTGCTTGAACCCACGATCGTCGAAGCCACCTTCAGCCTTCAGCCTGAACCCCTGATTAGGCACCTTTCTGCCAGGCATGTTCACCAGCAGATTGTCGATCAGGCGGATCGATCCGATTCTGATTGCGCCCAAGAGCACGGCACGAGTTGCAACGGCGGGCAGGGGCTCCAGACTGTCTGGATCGCAGACCGCCAGGTACTCGACATGAATGGTGGGTTCCTGTTCGATAGTCTGCCGCATGATCCGCTCGATCGCCACTGCATCGGTCATTCCGCCCACGATCATCTGCCGACCGGCTTGGAGCGTTTGGAAAAGTAGGGGAGCAATCCGACGTTCGCTCGGACTGAGATAGACATTACGCGAACTCATCGCCAGCCCTTCCCGCTCTCTAATGGTTGGGCGTACCAGAATCACCACACCAAGATTGAGATCGTTCACAAGTTGCCGAACCAGCGCTGCCTGTTGGTAGTCTTTCTGGCCGAACAGGGCAAGATGTGGCTGTACCATGCCAAAGAGTTTCGTCACCACCGTGGCGACGCCGGCAAAGTGATGAGGCCGAGCCGTCCCCTCCCATTGGCGCGCGAGCGCCGGCACCGTCACGACTGATTGGAAGCCCTCAGGATACATGGCCCTAGTAGTCGGTTCAAAACAGACATCCACGCCTTCTGCTCGGCAGAGTGCGCGATCCTTTGCGATGGGCCGCGGGTACTTCGTCAGGTCCTCGGTCGGCGCAAATTGTGCCGGGTTCACGAAGATGCTCACGACAAGCGCATCGCATCGTAATCGTGCGGCTTGAATGAGGGAGCGATGGCCGTCATGCAGCGCCCCCATTGTGGGCACGAACCCGATGGTCACCCCTTCCCGGCGTAATCCTTCGCTCCATGCAGTCATGGATCGTGGGGTGCGGATAATCTTCATGAGCCTGGAGGCGGGCTGCAAGCAGGCCGAGACCCATAGCGGGTCGAGGGTTGGGGAAACAGGAGGCGAACCTCCGGCTGCTTCCCGGCTTCGGCGAGCAATTGGCTGATTGTGCGATGGAGTAACGGATGGACGAACAGCGGATCGAGTTCACTCAACGGCATGAGGACGAATCGGCGACGGTGCATGCGAGGATGCGGCACCAGGAGATCCGGTTCGTCAATAGTCCGTTGGCCGTAGAACAAGATGTCCAGATCGATGGTCCTGGGGCCTGATCGGTTCTCCTCATCCCGGCCGAGCGAGCGCTCGATCTCACGGAGTATAGCCAAGAGGCTCTTCGGCGTGACATCCGTCTCAAGCTGCACGACCCCGTTCAAGAACCAGCCATCGCCAGGTTGGGCAAAATCGTTCACCGGCTCGGTTTCATAGAGCAACGATACTCCTGAGAGTTGGGAGTGCGGCAGCAGGCTCAGCAATGTCACTGCACGGTCGCAGAAATCGACTCGATCGCCGACGTTCGAACCAAACCCGATGAACACCGTTTCTCTTCCCACTCTTTCTTTCCCCAGAGATGACCGTGATGCATGATGGGCAGAGGTGTCGAGGTGAGGGGTGACTGCGCGCGTCGAACGAGCACAGTTTCATCGTGCGCGTTCCGCGAGCAAGCCACTCGCCTCGGCGCCTCTGCTCTAGCCTAGAACCCCACCTTCTTAATCCGCTCGACGGCTTCCGCCAATCGCTCTTTCGACGTGCAGACGGTCATCCTGATATATCCTTCGCCCGGCGCGCCGAAGCCGTTGCCAGGGGTCGTTACGATGCCGGCTTTCTCCAGCAAGTGGGCCGTGAAGGAAGCGGAGGTGTATCCCTTCGGCGCCGTGACCCAGACGTAGAACGCGGCCGGTGGCGGATCGACCTCAAGGCCAAGCTGTTTGAGGCCCGGGACCAGAGTGTCGCGCCGCTCCTGATAGATCTTGCGCAAGCCGTCAGTCGCAGAGTCATCCAGATTGAGCGCGGTAATGCCGGCTTCCTGAATGGCCTGGAAACAGCCGGAGTCGAGGTTGCTTTTTACCTTGCCCAGCCCTGCGAGAACCTGTGCGTTTCCGACGGCGAACCCGATGCGCCAACCGGTCATGTTGTAGGTCTTCGAGAGCGAGTGGAACTCGATCCCCACGTCTTTCGCGCCATCGACCTCCATGAAGCTCGCCGGGGGTTTACCGTCGTAGAAAATCTCCGAATAGGCTGCGTCGTGGCAGACGATGATCTGGTTCTCCTGGGCAAAGTCCACTACTCGTTTAAAGTAGTCCTTGCTCATGATGACCGACGTCGGGTTATTCGGGGAATTCAGGAACATCAGCTTCGCCATTTTCGCCACGTCTTTAGGAATGGCTTTCAAGTCCGGCAAGAAGCCATTCTGTTTCGTGAGCGGCATGAAGTGCGAGACGCCTCCGGCGAAGCTGGTTCCGACAGGATAGACCGGATAGCCGGGGCTCGGGACGAGCACGATATCGCCCGGATCGACGAATGCGAGTGGAATATGCCCGATACCTTCCTTCGAGCCAATTAACGTCAGAACTTCATCTGCCGGGTCGAGTGTGACGTTGAAGCGTCGTTTGTACCAGTCAGCGACGGCTTTCCTGAACGAGAGCATGCCCTCATACGAGGGATATTGATGGTGTTTGGGATCCTTAGCTGCTTTCGCCAAGCTGTCGATGATCGGCCCCGGCGTCGGTAGATCAGGGTCGCCGATGCCAAGATTGATGATATCGACACCTTTGGCGATCGCGGCCTGCTTCATCTTGTCGATGGCAGCAAACAGATAGGGGGGCAGGGTCTTGATTCGTGTGGCAACTTCGATAGGGAAACCAGACATGTCCGATCCTCTCACTTTATAAATTAATCGGTCGGATAGTCGTAACGTCATCAGGTCGTCAAGTCTTCAAGTCAGGGAAGTTCCAATAGACTTTCGACATGATGACGTTCGGACTTTTCGACAAGGGAGTTAAGACTACTTCAGGAGCAAGGAGGTAATCAACGCCGAGAATCGAGCAGATGGCCAATAAGACGATCGGCGATCTGATGGAGTTGCGGGAGATGAGGGAGGGCTGTTGTTTTTACCTGTTGCCTGGCCAAACGTGCTTTCGTGAGATCCGGCGCACATTCTTGACACAATGAGTCGATACCGTTCTCTTCCATCTCCAGATGAAACAGCAGCCCGTAAGCACGAGTGCCATAGCGGAAGGCTTGCAGGGGAGCGATATCGGAGCTTGCCAAGGGCACAGAGTCTTTGGGGAGGTCGAACACTTCGCCATGCCACTCGAAGACCTCGAAGGACTCCGGCAGCGTACTGAAAACAGGATCGTGTTTTGCCTCAGCCGTCAGCCTGATCTGGGTCATGCCGATCTCCAGCGCTTTGCCTGAACGTACGGTGGCGCCCAACGATTTCGCCATGAACTGGCTGCCTAGGCACACGCCGATTACGGGTGTGCCGGCGTGAAGTGCTGACCGGATAAACGATGTCTCCTCCGCAATCCACTGATCGGGGTCGTTCACCGACATCGGTCCGCCCATCACGATCAACAGATCGCCCGCATCTTTCGGTAGCCCGTCTTGTGGAACGAGATAGCGTTCCAGGCTCGCGCCGCGCTCAGTCAGCGCCATCGCGAAGGCTCCGGGTCCTTCAAAGGGAACATGTTGCAGACAGACTGCGCGCATCAGAAGAAGACCTCGTGCGAGGGCTGTGAATAGGCACTATTCGTACCATACCGCCCTTCACGATGGAAACATACACGGTCGCAGTATTGACAGCAAGGACTGTCTCATGAGAAAGGGGCTAGTTGAACGATCCATTGAAAATTGGGATGGGAGCTATATAAGCGATTGGTGTCACGGTGTTATCGTACTGAAGTCTTCCATCTCTCCTCTAGCTGTTCGGCTCCTGCCGCGCTACAATTCCTCTCATGAAACAATCCATCAAGTCGAAAGACGATCTGCGCTGGCTGCTAGGCCATACCGGCGGGTTTCGCGGCGGCTATGTGACGGATGTGCAGGTGTCGAAGCGACGCCTGTTGGATGAAGCGTCGGGCCGTGAGGTGGCGGCGGGAACCACGGTCACGGTCGTGATTCGCTACGGTATTCGCCAGATGGCGCGCGTCGCAAAACTCACGATGACCGGCGTGACGGATTTCTCGATGTTCGAACAGGAGGGGGCCGACTGTTCGACACTGGGAGTGATCCAGGCGGAGTTGACCGACGGGAGACTCCGCTTCTGGTTCGATCCGCAGGGTGAACTCTATGTGGTGTGCGAGGAGGCGCAGCTGGAGGAAGTGGCGGCGCCGAGCCTCGAATCCTTGTCGCTAGAGCAGGTAGCCCAATGGACCTTTCAAAGTGAGATGCTGGATTGGCCGACGGTCACCTGGCTCTTGGCGGAGCTGGATGTAGCCGGTGTGCCTTGTACCTGGCGGGCCACGACTTCATCGTCCGGGCGGCATCCTTCCATCCAGTGGGAAGGGGATTTGCTTCCAGCGTCGATGCAGGAATCAAAGGGCTTTACAGGGGTTCATTGTATGTTGTATGGGCCGCTCGATGGGCCGGGGTTCGGTGTGGTGTTGCGGGTCCGAGGGGTGCAGGATCGTCGGACCGGTCAGGTGCTCTCGCTCCTGGCGGACCTGATTGTCCAACGGTTCTCCGGCCAGTGCCTGGTGGGCAATACGATCATTCCCGGCGGGGAATGGCAGAATTGGAAGTCATTCGAGCAGCAGCGAGGGGCGGATAAGGCAACGGCGAGCGATATAGGCTGAAGTCGAGGCGGAAGAAGCCTGTTAATTTGTTTATTCGGTCTGACTTGTCTGTCGGGTTTATCTGGTTAGGTTCGCTCAACCAAAAAGACGAAACAGACCAGATAGACCAGATGAACCAGACAGACCAGATCAGCCCAGCGCCTGTCCGCTGGCATGCTCCGGCAAACGCGTGCTGTTGATATGTGCGTAGGCCACAGCGCCGTTCCCATTTTTCACACCGTTGATATGTGTCTTCCCGTTCCCGTTCTTCCCGTTCACACATTCTACCAAGGCCCAGAGCCGCATTGGATTTACATTTTGCTTCCGAGCGACGTGCAGCGGCGTTCCTTCCAGCACGGTCTGGAGTGCCAGGTCTGTGCGCCAGCCTAAGTTCTTCGTGATGGGGGACAGTACTTTTTCGATGGCGGCGATGATTTTATTGTCGTTGGCGAAGTGATTCAGCATGATGATCCGTCCGCCGGGCCGGCAGACGCGGATCATTTCGCTGACGACCTTGCGATAGTCCGGGACAGCGGTGACGACGTAGGCCGCGACAACGGTGTCGAAACTGTCGTCCTTGAACTCCATCGCGCCGGCATCCATCCGGTGCAGTTGCACGTGGTCCATCCGGTGTTCTATCGCCCGCTGCTTCGCTTGCTCCAGCATGCCCTCCGAGAAGTCGATACCGACGATTCGGCAATGGCGGGGGTACATCGGCAGGGCCAACCCGGTCCCGACTCCCACTTCGAGAATTTCTTCGTCCGGCTGGACATCCAGGTTCCGAATCACCGACTGGCGTCCTTCATGAAACACCTTTCCGAAAATTCGATCGTAGATCTTGGCGTATGAGGTATAGACGCGCTCGACCTTCGCTAAATCCATATCACCTCCGACTCCATATTAAAGGCGACTTGCGCTCCTCGACCAGCGAGGGATGAGCCTACTGCCGTAGCTACTTAGGGGTAAACTCTTTGTGCGGCGGAGCACCTGAGTGGAGCGAGGGGACCCGCCTGACCAGCACCGAAGCTACAATAGCCAACTCCCTGAGACGAGTCAACAGATTATCTTAGGCCCATCCCTTGATTCATCTGCGCCCCTATGGGATAGGTACCAGCATGATTCTCGCTGGTTTTTTCGCCGGTGCCATGTGTCTCGGTCTCATACTCGGAGACTGGCTCTACTTCGTGCGCCTCACGCCGGATGCCGGTCGGTATGGATGCGGAGTGGCCCGCACGCAGGATCGATTTACTCATACCACCCTGACGCAGCTGGCCGACCGGTTCGACGCCGGCGGTATCTTGACGTTGCCGCATGGAACCGCCCGGTTGTACCAAGATGTGAACCAGATTGTGATTCGCCAGAGATACCGGCTGTTCGCTATGGGCTTTCGAACATTGTGGCCGCTGAAAGGGTTGATCTCTCTGTCTCCGGAAGGCGACGCGCTTGCGGTGCTCTGCAGAAAACTCACTCCCTGGTCCTCGGCGCTTCTCACCGGTTTCTGGTTTGCCGTGGTGGCTGTCGGGACGGTGGGGGCGGTGATCTCCTTGTTCATCGAGGGGGAAATGACGGCGCCCGGGGGAGCGGTGTTGGCGGTCGGGATTATAGGGTTGGGAGCTGTTTTTTTACTCTCAGGTGCCATCACGGTCGTATTTGCCTATCGGCTGGAGAATGCCCGGCTCATGGTGGTGTATCAAGAACTGCGGGAGGTGATCGAAGGGGCCAGGCTGCAGGTCTGAGACAAATCCGGTTTGTCTGGTTGATCTGGTTTCTTTGGTTGATTTGGTTTATCTGGGAGTTTCGTTCAACCAACAAACCAAATCAACCAAAGAAACCAAATCAGGAGAGATACAGACTCAGGAACAAATCATATTCGGCGGGGAGATTCAGGCTGGACCGGTTGCGGGCGAGACCGGCTATGATGCCGCGATGTTTTTTGCTGAGCCCGGACGATTCAAAGGCTTGGCGAAAGTGCTGCCATCGTGCGGTAGCATCGGTGGCCAGATTCTCGCGTTCCAACGGCGGCAGCGCGTGAATCGAGGTCGTGAGGGAACGAATAGCCTTCTCAACGCTCTCATAGGGTGGCGCCAGCTTGAGCTGGGCATAGAACGTTTCGAGATGATGGCGGAACTCCTCTCGAAGCGCCAGGGTATGATCGGTTAGAGAAGTGGTCGGTTCAGGCATAGTCATCAGAAGGATGATACGGGAAGCACCGCCGTTGTGACAACAGGCTGGGCTGTTTCGTTTATTGGTTTGTTTGGTTTGTCTTGTTTATTTGGTTGAACCTGACCAACTTGATGAACCAAACAAACCAAATAAACCAGATAAACCAAATTTCAAAGGAGGTTCTTATGAAGCGGATTCAGGGATATGTTCTCGGACTCGTTGTCGTGCTCGTCTTGGCCGGTTGTTCGTCCCACCGTCACCATGGGATGGGTGGCGAAGGAATGGGAGAGGCCTATTGGCAGAAGGGCCAGCAGGACATGGCAGCCTTGATCGATCGGACCGTCAAGGATCAGGAGAAGGCGGGGCAGGTCAAATCGATCGTGACCGAGATCGTTACGGAATTGAAGGCGAGCCGCGAGCAGGAGCGCGCGGGACACCGCCGGCTCTATGAGTTGAGCGCAAACTACGCGGCGACTCCGGAGGAATTCACCAAGGCTCTGGATGATACGAATAACAGGCGGATGTTGTCGGCGACAAAGATCCTCTCTCTCCGTTTCAGGATGAAGGATCTCATGACGTCCGAGGAGTGGAAGGCCTTGTCGGACCAGATGCTGGCCTACAGCAGCCGATATAAGCATAGTGAGGCGGCGCCAAAGACCGGTTACTGAGCAGTTGCCGGCGCGGCTTTGAGCGGCAGGGCGGTCCAGGTTGCGCCGGCGTCGGCCGAGCGGTAGAGGCCGCTGCCGTTCGTGCCGGCATAGAGGAGGCGCGGATCGCGCTGGCTCATCGCCAGGGTACGAATGTTCAGTGAGCCCAGTCCGTTGTTGATAGGGCTCCAAGATTGCCCGCTGTCGGGGCTTTTCCAGACCCCCCCCGGCCCTCCGATATAGAGGGTTTTCGGCTGGGTCGGGTCGAGGAGGATACTGCTCACGAACAGATCAGGGAGCGATTGTCCTATTCGTTCCCATTGCTCGCCGCGCGTCGCGGTGCGGAAAAGGCCCTTCGTGGTTCCGGCATAGACGATGTCCGGGTTGACCACATCGAAGACAATGACATTGACTCCCAGCGCCATCCCCCCCATCAGTTCCTGTTCTGGAATCAGCCCATTGTTGACTTTCTTCCATCCCATCCCGGCGTTGTCGGACCGATAGACCCCTCCCGTCGTTCCCGCATAGAGCACCCGAGGATCCCGGGGATGAATGGCAATGGAGACCACGATGTGGACTTCCTTCATTCCCGCCATGCGTTCTTCCCATTCACGCCCTCCGTCTTTGGTATAGAAGGCGCCGACGGTTGTGGCGGCGTAGATTTGATCGTGTTCTGTCGGGTGAAAGACGAATTGATTGATAAAGGAGACGTGTTCTTTGAGTCCGACATTGTGGGGGAGCCAATGTTGCCCGCCATCCGGACTCTTGTAGACGGCGTCGGCCATGGTGCCGGCGTAGATCGTGGCCGGGAATTCAGGATCGATCGCGAGCGTCGTCACCCGCCTGGCACTGAAACTCGGGAACCGTTCCCACAACTGACCCTCATCGCGCGATTTATAGACCGCATCGTTCGTGGCGACATAGAGGATATTCGCGTTGGTTGGATGGAGCGCAATGGAGACGATCGCTTCGCTCTCTTTTTGGCAGCCGGCGCCAGCCAGCCAAAGGAATAGGGCAAGGGCGCAGGCGAGCATCCGATGAGTCTGGTTGGTCAGAAGCATGGTCATTGTGCACCGTCTGTTCTGGAAAGAACGGCGAGAGACCTAATCACAGAGGTTGAAGGCGAGTCAAGATTGTAGTGGAGTGTTAGCTGTGGAGCGCACGAGTGAGACTAGGTTACGTGGCATGGGAAATGATGCCGACGGTGTTTGAACACTCGAACCCGCATGCGACTGCCATGCGCGGAAGAGTTGAGTCCCTTCCGCGCGCGGCTGACCTGTTCGCTACGGCTTCCTGGTATAAGCGATCTCCAGCACCTTCATTTCCTTTCCGCCGTGGTGTGCTCCGTACATGTCGAACGTCTGAGTATTGCTGTCGACGATCTTCCAGACGGCACGATGCGTCATTTTTCCTCCGCCAGGCTCAGGGTGCGATCCTTTCAGCGTGATGGTTTTGCCGTCGGCGCTAGCTGTGCCTTCCATCATGAAAATCCCCGTGCCCATCGTATCGATCCAGGCTGTCACATATTTCTTGGTGATGTTGTCGTATCCGTCGATCCCAATGCCGGAAAAAGGTTGTCCCATCATCTGGGCGTTGAATTCTTGATAGAGAAAGCGCCCGTCCAGCAGCATCTTCATGTCCGCGGTGCCGGTCGATTCGGTTGGCGGCTTGCCTGGCTCCATCCATTCTTTTGTCGTAGTCGTCCAGTTGCCGGCCAGGCTTGCAAACAACTTATGCGGCTCACCGGGCATGGCCAGCTTCTTCCATACCTCCATCATCGCTTGGGGGTCCATCTGCTTTTCGTGCTTCTTCTCCTTGGCCATAACGGGGGATGCGATAAGAGCCAGCGCGAGGCAGGCGAGAGAAACGAATGAAAAACGCATAAAGACCTCCTTCATGTGATTGTGATCGGCGAAAGGTAGACCATCCCATTTTATCTGCCGCTGTAACTACTTCTTCTTGTCCATCTGCGTGCGCAGATGTTCCTCTTGCTCCCTGAGTTCTGGCGTGAACTCAGACCCGAAGTCTTCCGCCTCGAACACCTGACGAATTCCGATCTCAGAATCTTCGCCAGGCATTGGATCGGGGCAGCGTTTGACCCATTCGATCGCCTCTTCCTTCGATTTAGCTTGCCAGAGCCAATAGCCGGCGATAAGTTCCTTCGTCTCGGCAAATGGCCCGTCGATCACGGTTCGCTTGCTTCCCGAAAACCTGACACGCGTCCCCTTCGAACTCGGCTGAAGCCCCTCGCCCGCAAGCGTCACGCCGGCTTTTACCAGCTCTTCGTTAAACTTGCCCATCTCTGTCAGCAGCTGTTGGCTCGGCATCACGCCGGCTTCCGAATCCTTCGTGGCTTTGACAATGATCATGAATCGCATGGAAATAACTCCTAAGATCGATGGTTACGAATCAAGCTTTCAGGACGGCCTTGATCGGATGAAGCCAGGTTCTACCTCTTTGTCGAACGAGGCGGCTCAAAATCGACAAGGGTGACTAGCCGCCCGCCATGGCACCCACAATGAGAAATGGCTCGGTGCCTGTCGCAACTGCGTCGGGCAGAGGCGCATCGGGCGACTCGTGAGACAGATCTTGTTCACAGGCGAAGAACCGCACAAACGCTCGACGTTTGAACGAGACGTGGTCGCGGATCGTTCCGCGCAACATCGGATAGCGGGCTTCGAGCACGTCGAGCACTGAACGCTGCGTTATCGGACCTTCAACTTCCAGTTTTATCTCGCCGTCCATACGCGCGAGCGTCCGCAAATGGGCTGGCAGTACGACTCGAATCATGAGAGTGTCTGGACCTCGACGGATAAAACAGGTGGTAAGTCTCTTACGATGGGCGTCCAATTGTCCCCGGCGTCAGCCGAGGCATAGATCTGTCCGCCGGTCGTCCCAAAGTAGATCCCGCAAGGATCGAACTGATCGACGGCCATCGCATCGCGCAGAATGTTCACATAGCAATCCTGCTGCGGCAGTCCTTTCGTCAGCGCCTCCCATCCGTTCCCGCCAGTTCGACTACGGTACACGCGCAGCTTTCCGTCCGGCGGGTAATGTTCGGAGTCGCTCTTGATGGGAACGACGTACACGGTGTTCGGTTCGTGAGCGTGCACGGCGATCGGGAATCCAAAATCGCTCGGCAAGTTTCCACTGATCTCATGCCAAGAGTCTCCAGCATCGTCGCTGCGCAGCACGTCCCAATGCTTTTGCATGAAGAGCACGTTTGGACGGGAGGGGTGCATCGTGATGCAATGCACGCAGTGACCGACTTCGGCATCAGGATCCGGCAGTTCATACTTCGAGACCAAGCCCCTATTGGTCGGTCGCCACGTTTTGCCGCCATCATCGCTCCGGAAGGTCCCGGCAGCCGAAATGGCCACGAAAATTCGATCCGGGTGGGCCCGGTCCAAGACAATCGTGTGCAGACACATCCCGCCGGCACCCGGCTGCCAAAGCTGCCCCTTCGCGCTGCGCAGCCTCGCCAGTTCCTTCCACGTTGTCCCGCCGTCCACTGATTTGAACAGCGCCGCGTCTTCCGCGCCGGCATACACCGTGTCCGGATCCGTCAGCGATGGTTCGAGATGCCACACTCGCTTGAACTCCCACGGACGTTGGGTGCCGTCATAATGCTGATGCGTTGTGAGCGGTTGGCCCGTTTCAGCGGACTCGTTATAGAGAAACATGTTGCTCTCACCCTTCGGCATGCCATCCGGACCCATGAGATCTTCCGGTTTCGTGCCGGGTGGGTTCCAGGTTTTCCCGCCGTCGTCCGAGCGCTGGATGACTTGTCCATACCAACTGCTGGTTTGCGAAGCAAAGATCCGATTCGGATCAGCAGGTGATCCCTTGAGGTGGTACAGCTCCCATCCTCCAAAATGAGGGCCATTCACCGCCCACTGTTTCCGCTTGCCGTCCGACGTTAAGATGAACGCTCCCTTTTTGGTTCCAATCAGTAACCGTATGCTGCTCATCTCTAACTCCTTTCCCGTTCATGCGTCGCTGGTGTTGCGTGGCCCATCTTCCTGCTCAGCACTCAGTTTTCAGCACTTCTCAGTTTGGGGCAGTCCGGTAATCTCGATCAACGGCCTGACCTCGACGGTTCCGATGCGTGCCCCAGGTACCCGAGTGGCAATGCGGACTGCCTCATTGAGATCCTTGGCATCGATTAAGAAATAGCCGGCGATCTGTTCACGCGTCTCGATGAACGGCCCGTCGGTCACGAGCGGTTTGCCCTCGCGCACCCGTACCATGACAGCCGTCGCCGCCGGTTGCAGCGGCGAGGCACTCAGATACTGTCCGGCGGCGTGAAGCTGGTGCGTGAGTGCGATGGATTCGGCGAGCAGCTGTTGGCGCCTTTCCTTCTCGATTTTGCTGAAGGTCTCTTCGTCGTGATGCACGATCAACATGAATTTCATCGCGTGACTCCAGGAAAGATGCGAGGGGGTGCTGTTTATGCACAGCCGCCCTCTTTGAGCGGCCGAACTTCGATGCTGCCGTGCTGGGCTGCGGGAAACTTCGAGGCGATCCGTACGGCGTCGTTCAGGTCTTTGACATCGATCAGAAGGTACCCACCCAACTGTTCCTTCGTTTCGGCAAAAGGCCCATCGGTCGTTGAGACTCTCCCCTCTCGCACCCGGACAGTCGTCGCGGTCTCTACCGGGTGAAGGGGCGAGGCTCCGATGAGTTGGCCGTTTTTCTGTAGTTCGGCACAATAGGCCATGGATTCGTCAGAAATCGTGAGCCGTTCGCTCTGCGGCATGGCGTGGAGTATTTTCTCTTCGACATAGACCAAGCAAAGATATTTCATGGTGTGCTCCTTTATAAATGAGCATCAAATGTGTTTTTGTCACGCCGCGCGCTGGTTCATTTCCCAGAGCGCGAAGGTATTGTGCTCCGTGTCCTCACAAATCGCGAAGTAGCCCATGTGCGGCACAGGGGTCTTCGGCTTGCAGACCGTTCCGCCCAGCTTTTGGACCTTTGCCACTGCCTTGTCAACCGACGGGACCGTCACATAGACCGTGATGGAGTGCCCGGGATGCATGCGGGGCAAGAGCCCACCGTCCGGAGTAGCATCCTTCCCACCTGTGTCGATATGCCAGTAGTCGGCCACGGCCGCGGACAACTTCGCGAACTTCCAGCCGAACAACGAGCTATAGAACTTCTTAGCCCGCCCAAGATCATCGGCTGGAACATCGAACCAGCAGACGCTCGCCGCTGGCCGGGATGGCTTGACCTTCCGTTTCTGCACACGTTTCGCCATGGCATCCTCCTATTTGTCGAGTAGTCCTGTTGACATAAGATAGTCGTTGGAGCAGGCCAAAATCGACATCAAGTTCCATGTCCGAGTTTGAGCAATTGACAAGCTCATGCAAGCGAGTGATATTCCTGGAAGAATGGGGTTTCTTTGAATAAGGGGAGCCGCCAGGAATAGGCCGTTAGGATCACGGTTTCTATCGCACGACTTTATAGTTGCGTAGTAATCGGGGAAAGGAGGCTCGCGTGACGCTATCGTACGATGATCAAGCGGCTCTGCGGTACGCGAAGGCGCTTCTTGAGAATCCTGGCCTCGCCGCGAAGATCACGGGATTGATCGGCATGCCGATTGAGAAGGCGCTCCAGCTACTTCCGGGGAAATGGGCACAGGTCGTCAACGAGGCGACAAGGAAGTCGCTAGAGACAGCACTACAGGCCGCGCTATTGACGCTTGACGACAAGCCGCAGGCGAATTCTCGGGAATTCCTCCACAAGCTGGCGGTGGTGGCGACTGGTGCTGGGGGAGGTGCCCTTGGATTGCTCGGTCTCCCATTCGAACTGCCACTATCCACCACGATCATGCTGCGTTCCATTGCGGATATCGCACGAAGCGAGGGTGAACGCCTCCGGACGCTGGACGCCAAACTGGCTTGTCTTGAGGTCTTCGCGCTTGGCGGGCCCAGCAAGAGCGACGACGCAAGTGAATCCGCCTACTTTCTGATGCGTGGCGCTCTGGCGAAGTCGGTCTCAGAGGCTGCGGGGTATATCGCTCAGAGAGGTCTGCTGGAGGAGGGCGCACCGGCAATCGTCCGGCTCATCGCACAGTTGGCTACGCGCTTCGGCGTGAACGTCTCAGAGAAGGTTGCGGCGCAAGCCGTACCAGTGATCGGTGCAGCCGGAGGCGTTGTGATCAACGTCCTGTTCATAGACCATTTCCAGGAGATGGCGCGAGGTCACTTCATTGTCCGTAGACTGGAACGCACGTATGACCCGCAGTTGGTGCGGACGGAGTATGAGCGGTTGTAGTGTTATCGACTAATCAGGCGATGAAGCAGCGGACACTCAACTCCCAGCTGTGATCTGTTGCCAGGATATCCTGACAACAGCTGTTTGATCCATGTCTCAATCTGGCAGTTCGCTCAGTCGTCGTCGAAGAAATCGTCGTTCTGGTTCTTGTTGCGTGAGGATCAGGGCTCGTTCGTAAGAAGCTCGAGCTTCCGCGGTCTGACCCAGTCGACGGAAGAGATCGGCTCGTGCTGCGTGCGAGAGGTGATAGTTCCCTAGCTCACCTCGGGTCAGGATGGCGTCTATGAGGACAAGTCCGGCTATCGGACCGTCGCGCATGGCCACTGCGACTGCGCGATTCAGTTCAATTATTGGGGAAGGATGGGCCTGAAATAGCAGGTCGTAGAGTGAAACGATCTGGGCCCAGTCCGTGGTGGCGGAGCTAGGCGCCTGGGCATGTGCCGCTGCGATGGCTGCCTGGATGATGTACGGACCGACTTGGCCTGACGACAGCGCCCGCGCCACCAGCGAGAGTCCCTCCGTGATCTGATCCCGGTTCCACAGAGAACGATCCTGATCTTCCAAGAGAATCAAATCACCGGTTGGCGTCGAGCGTGCAGCGCGCCGCGAGTCGTGAAGCAGCATGAGCGCCAAGAGTCCCACAGCTTCAGGCTCCGGGAGCAACTCGGTCAGCAATCGCCCCAAGCGGATGGCCTCGCCTGAGAGATCATGCCGCGTGAGTGAGTCCCCGGAAGAGGCCGAGTATCCTTCGTTGAACGCGAGGTAAACCACTCGGAGTACAGCGTCCAATCGATCCGGCAGCTCTTCTTCTCGCGGCACTTCATAGGGGATACGGGTCTCGCGGATCTTTGTTTTTGCCCGCACGATCCGCTGCGCAACGGTGGCCGGTTTTGTGAGGAACGCACGCGCGATCTCCTCCGTGGAGAGACCGCAGACTTCACGTAGCGTCATTGCGACTTGCGCCTCAGGCGCCAGGGCAGGATGACAGCAAGTAAAGATCAGCCGCAGTCGATCGTCTTCGACGCTCTCCTCGTTCCATTCTTCGGTGTCACTGGTGCTTTGTTCGAGTTGTTTGGCAAGTTCCGACAGGGACGCATCGAATCGGGCATGCCGGCGTATGCCGTCGATGGCTTTGAACCGGCCGGTCGAGACGAGCCACGCCCGTGGATTGGCTGGCACGCCATCCCGTGCCCACTGCTCCACAGCGACGGCGAACGCATCGTGCAGCGCCTCCTCGGCTGTCTCGAAATCGCCCAGCAGGCGGATCAGCGTCGCCAGCACCTGGCGCGATTCAGTTCGATAGATCGCCTCCACCACCTCACGCACATCTTTGACCTCATCCTTGCTCTTCATCACTGATGACTCCACGAACCTGTCTTGTTCATGAGGTCTATCCGGTCTGTCTCGTTTATTTGGTTTATCTTGTTTATTTGGTTGAACCAGACCAACCAGATAAACCAAATAGACCAGACAAACCAGTTAGAGCTTTTGCATGATTCGTTCGGCATAGCCGGTCAATTCCATATAGCCCTGTCCGTGAATCGGTTTTCCCTGTGCTGTGCCGGTTGTTTCGATGGCGCCCTCCCAATAGGTGATTTGGGTACTGCGTTTGGGGGAGAGTTCTTGTTCAGCCATGCGGGGCACGAGTTCCAATGAAAGCTGTTGGGAGGGAATGGTCAGGCGCCAACGTTGCGGATAGCGTGCATGGCTGGTCTGGCTGGTCCAATAACTTGTCGGTTCGAGCGTGAAGTCACCAATCAAAAGATGGTGCCCCTGTCCATCTCGCTCGATCAACGTGCCGCTTGAGGATGGATGGGCCGATCCGTCCGCCCGGCGGAGTCGATAGAGCATGAGTTCCCTCTGGTCGTCGAGTTGCAGGCTGAACCAGTCCCATCCGACCAGATCCTTATCGAGATCGGCGGACCCGAACTCATGGTCCATCCAACTTGTGCCGGTCACGTCGAACGATTCATTCCCGATCGTGAGTTTGCCTGTCGTGGCCAGTCTGGTGAAGGAATAGTAATGAGAGGCCTGTCCCGCGGCCGAGCCTTTTCGGCTGATCCCGCCGGTGCCATGCACGACCAGCGGTTTTCCCGACGAGACTGTAAATTGAATGGCCATGTTGCCGTCCGCTGCCTGGAGGGTTTGAGTGCCGGGAGCGGCCGATGGCGATTCGGCGCTCCACTGATCGATCCAGACATGGAGCCGATCCTGCGCCGCGCCGGCTTTGCCCAAACCAACGCGGCTCATCTTATCCGCATAGTGAAACCGGCCCTTGCTGAGATCGCTGATGGCGAAATGGGCCAGGTATAGGTGCGAGACGGCCCACTTCGACGGCAGGGTTTTCGTCTGTTCGCGTGGCATGCCACGGCGAAAGAAGGTGAGTTCATAGCCGAAAGGCCGTCCGTCCTTCGACGTGAGCTGGCCGGTGTAGTACCACCACTCGGTGCGAAATTCTTCATGCGCTCCGTGATCGCGCGGGAAAGAATATCGATAGCCTTCCGTGGCGACTCTGAATTCCTCCGCTGTATCGGCTGCGAGTCCTGGTATGACGACCAGCAGACTACTCGCAAGAAATAGGAATTGCCAGAGGTGGCGCGGCAGTTTGTTCATGGGCAGTGGACCGTCCGTGAGGTGAAGTAATCGTCAGCTGCGCTTATACCATGCTTCGACTGATGGCACAAATCTCCTGTATTGATAAGGGTTTTATTCAACCCGATGAGTGAGCGATGCCAATTCGCGCCGTTGACAACTTTGTCGGCCATCAGCTATCGTGACCCATGCAGACCGATCACGAGCGAGAGCAGCCGGGGCGCGACCAGCCTCACAGTGCGACGCCGTTTCCCATTCCAGCTCGAATTCCGGTGTTTCCGCTTCCGAATGTCGTCCTGTTCCCCAAGACGTATCTCCCCCTGCATATCTTTGAGCCGCGCTACCGCGCCATGGTCTCGGATGCGGCAAGGAGTGGGCAGTGTATCGGTATGGTCCTGCTCAAGGCTGGATGGGAAACGAACTATTATGGCCATCCACCAGTGTTCTCGATGGGCTGTGTCGGTCGGTTGGCCAGCGTCCAGCCATTGGCCGATGGTCGATCCAACATCCTGCTACAGGGGCTGGAACGGTTTGAGATTGAACGCGAGTGGTACGACCACGCCTATCGTGAGGCGACGATCGCTGTGACGGTTCGAGGCGCAGAGACGTCGCTGGATCCTATGGTCCGCCGGCGTCTGTTCGCCACACTGGAGTCCTATCTCCGGTCCCGCGACGATGCCCCGACATGGCAGGAGTTTTTTCGGGAAGAAGTCAGTGACGAGATTTTCGTCAATACCCTGTCTACCTATTTGGAGTGTACGCCCCTGGAAAAACAGTTTCTGCTGGAGGCCGACAGTCTCCATCAACAGGCCCGCCGTCTCAGCGACCTCATCGAATTCATGATGCACGATCAATCCGATGGAAGGGGTTGGGGCTGATGGATCGCGCCATCGCCATCCAGGTGTCCGGGCTCACGAAAGCCTATGATGGCCGTACGGCCGTTTCCGATCTGTCGTTTCAGGTCTATGCCGGGGAAATTTTCGGCCTGCTGGGACCGAACGGGGCGGGGAAAAGCACCACACTCCGGACGCTCATCACATTACTGACTCCGACATCCGGCACGGCCAGCGTCTTGGGCCACGATACGGTGCGTGAGGCGGATGTCGTCCGGCGACTCATCGGGTATGTGCCTCAAGAACGGGCGATCGATCGTTTTCTCACCGGACGGGAGCATCTTGAACTTCTCGGCGCCCTGTACCACCTGTCCAAGGCCGAAGCTGCGAAACGCATCGCCGAGCTGTTGAAGCTCGTGGAATTGGAAGAAGCGGCGGATCGTGCGGCGAAAACCTACTCCGGGGGAATGAAACGGAAGCTCGACATTGCCTGCGGTCTCTTGCCGGATCCCAAGATTTTATTCCTCGACGAGCCGACGCTGGGCTTGGATGTGCAGAGCCGGCTCCGGATCTGGGACTATGTGCGGATGTTGAAGGCGCGCGGCATGACGATCGTGATGACGACGAATTATTTGGATGAAGCGGACCAGCTCTGCGATCGGCTGGCCATCATCGATGGGGGCAAGATCAAGACGCTTGGATCGCCGGCTGAGCTGAAGGTCGGGCTGGGAGGCGATATCGTGTCCTTGACCTTGAAGGACCAGAGCAAGATCCCGATGTTGGTGGCTGCGTTGACGAAACAGCCGGCCATGCGAGCGGTCAAGGCGACGCAAACCGGCCTGGATATCCGGGTCGAGTCGCCCGAGAAGGCCCTGCCCGCCATCCTCGAGTCCGCCAATCGATTGGATTGCCAACTCGAGTTTATCGACTACCACCGGCCACGGTTGGATGACGTGTTCATCGCCCACACCGGACGATCGATCAAAGACGATGTTCCTGTAGAGAAGGAGGGTGTGTGATGCGTAATGCGTGATGCGAACAGTCGAGGCGGCGCGTTCTTCGCAGCTCCGACAACACGTTTCACGTTTCACGTTTCACATTTCACATCATGAGCGAGTATTGGCAAGAAATCAGTGCGCTGACGATGCGGTGGGTCAAGCGGCTCAGCCGTGAGAAGTTCAGTATGTTGTTTACGCTCGTACAGCCGATGCTGTTCTGGTTGATCTTTTTCGGCAATCTGTTCCAGCGGGCTGCGGATGTACAAGTGACGCAGGCTCCGGACTACATCAGCTTTCTGACAGCCGGTGTCGTCGTCATGACGGTGCTCAACAATGGACTCGCCGGGGGCGTCGATCTGCTGTTCGATAAGGAGAATGGGTTTCTGGAACGGTTGATGACCACGCCGATCCATCGAAGTTCCGTGATTCTGAGCCGTTTCATCTTCGTCATGACTATTACCTCGCTCCAAGTGCTCGTGATCCTCGGGGTGGCCTTTCTGTTTGGCGTGCAGCCGGCAACAGGGCTTCTTGGCATTGCGGCGATCTTGATGATCGGGATGCTCTTTGGCGTCGGTCTGACTGCGATTTCCATGGCGATGGCCTTTTCCGTGAAAAGTCACGGCGACTTCTTTTCGGTCCTGGGATTCCTATCGCTTCCGGCGATTTTCTTGAGCTCGGCCCTGGTGCCGTTGACCGGGATGCCTGCCTGGATGGGGTTTCTGGCGCGTTTTAATCCGATGACCTGGGCGATCGATGCAGTGCGGCCTTTGATTCTGACAGGCTGGACCGAGGCCCTCCCCCATGTCGGGATGGTGGTGGTTGTCATGGTGGTTTTCGACGCCCTTTGTCTCTACGGGAGCGCTAAAGTGTTTCGTCGGGCGATGGGCTGATGAGCGGGCTGTTCGGGGATCCCACCATGCTGATAAACGAAAGCCAAATCCGAGCTCTGATCCGGCTGCTGGCCGATGAAGACGAGAAGATCGTCCAGACCATCAGCGGAAAACTCATCGACATCGGCCCCACTGCGGTTCCTCTGCTTCAGGAAGCGGAAATCGAACAACCCGAAATGGCCGACCGCCTTGTTTCAATACTCGAGGAAATCCGCGGTGGAAACCTTGAGGATGAACTCACGCAGCTGGCGGCGTTGCCGGACGGCTCAATGGATCTTGAGCGCAGCGCTTTTCTGATTGCCCGTTATGCCTACCCCTCCCTGACGGTCGACTCGTATAGGCGACAGCTCGATGAGATGGCGCAGGAAGTGCAAGATCGGATCGGCCCGCGGGCATCGGGGGAGGAAACGATCAAGACATTGAACCGCTACCTCTTCACGGAGCAGGGCTTCAAAGGCAACACGAAGAACTATTATGAGCTGGAGAATAGTTACCTCAACTGTGTGATCGACCGGCGAACGGGCATTCCGATCAGCCTTTCGACGGTGTATCTCCTGGTTGGGAAACGGCTGAGTCTTCCGGTTCATGGGATTGGAATGCCGGGGCATTTTTTAGTGAAGTACGAATCGGATCGCTACAAGGTGTTCGTCGATTGCTTTAACGGAGGGGCATTGTTGACCGAGAAAAACTGCCAGCGGTTTCTCACCGAAGCCGGCTATGGGTTCGACGAGAAATATCTACAGGAAAGTCCGGTGCGTGCCATTCTCTCCCGCATGATCAAGAACCTCTTAGCCATCTATGCCAAACTCGACGATCCTCTCAGAAAGGCCCGCCTCACGAGATTCATCGAGATCCTGGGCTGCGACAACAAAGAAGGCGGACTCTAATACGCGCGAGACTCGCGAGAGGTGCGAGAAAAGCGTGACGGGTTAGAGGGGCATTATCACAAGTCGCGCCTTTCACGCACGTCTCGCCTGACTTGCTCACAATTTGATTGTGAGCAAGTCCCGCCCAACCACAATCTTCCCACCGAACGCTTCTCCTGCCTGTTCCCGTACATTGTATCGGTCGGTGACTGGATAGAAGTGTGATAAGACGAGTTGGCCAATTCCAGCCTCTTTAGCCACCTGTCCACATTGACCGGCATGCAGATGAACCGGGTTTGGTCGACTTGCCGGGAAAGAGCAGTCCAGCACCGCGAGATCGGCGTCTCCACAGAGGCGCACAAGGCTGTCGCAGTATTGCGAGTCGCCGGAATAGGCCAGCGCCTTCCCTCCATACTCAATTCGATATCCCAGGCAATGGAGGTTCTGTGTATGGGTCACCGTTCGGGGAATCACGGTGGTCTTTCCGATCATAAACGCCCGATCGGAGACTTCTTTGAAATGAACCGCGAACGGCGCCTGTATGAATCCCGGCAGGGTGGCGAAGAGGGTTCGGAATAATTTCTTAGTCCCGCGAGGGCCGATGACGGTCAGCGGTGGCCTTGTTCCTCCTTGGTATTTCGTAAAGATCATCGCATCGAAGAAATAGGTGATGAAGTCTGAGAAGTGATCGGCGTGGTAATGGGAGAAAAGTATGTGGGTGATCCGATGCCGGTTCACGCCGGTCTTTTGTAAATTCGCCAGCGTGCGAGGGCCAAAGTCCAACAGGATCGTATGGTCGGTGCGGACGAGATAGCCCGATGCTGCCCGCGTGGGATGTATGTTTGTGCCGGAGCCGAGGATGGTTAGGCGCATATCTTCAGATAGGTTAAGGTTGAGGTCGAGGGTGCCTTTCGACAATAAGGTCTTGTCTGACCTTGACCTTAGCCTGAGCCTAAACCTTCTTGTCGAAAACTATCTCGCAGGCGCAGGAGCAGCGCGCGAGTTTGGTTCACTTCTTCGGGGCTCAAGGCCCGTTCAAAGAATGGACGGAGAAAGGCCAAATGGGCTGCAAAGGTTTTTCGAAAGAGCGCATCGCCTTTCACGGTTAACGAGATCTTGGTGCAACGGCGATCTCCTTTCATCGTGTCCCTCCGGATCAGACCTTTGGAGACGAGGCGATCGAGGACGCCGGTGAGCGTGCCTTTGGTGACGAGCGTCTGGGTAGAGAGTTCTGAGCAGGTCATGCCCTCCGTATCTCCCAGCGTGGCGATGACATCGAACTGTGAAGGCGTCAGCCGCAGAGATTTGATATGGCGTGTGTCGATGCGCCAGAAGGCGAGATAGGCCTCGACGAGCGGTCGCAACACTTTCAGATAGGGATCGTCCTTCAGATGCGGTAACTCCATAGCGAAAGAATAGTCCGTATTAGAACAATGGTCAAGAGAGGGGAGGGAAGCGGCCAGGTGCCCTTCTTGCTCGCAGAACGCGCACGATGAAACTGTGCTCGTTCGATGCGCGCAGTAAAGGGCAGCCTTGGCCGCTCCCTCCCTAGAGAGAGGTGGGAGATGTAGAGAATTAGGATGTGCTCGCGCAACGCGCGGTCGCGGACTCCCCTCGCTCGACGGGCGCAGTCAAAAGCTCCGCACGCTCTTGCATGGCTGAGCATTGACTGAAAAAGAAAGTATGAAAAGACATGCGCGAGGGGGACCATCTAGCTGGCTCTCAAGGGAGAAGATGGGCCGCCCTTCGCTCCCGTTTCACCCACTTGAATGCTTCCAATTCAGGCGCAGCCGCGTGTCCTTATACAGGCTGTGAAGCGCAATAGGGACCGATTCCCACCCGACTTCATGTTTCAATTGACGGAGCAGGAATTCCGCCACTTGAAATCACAATTTGTGATTTCAAGTGGCGGAGGCTCCCGGAGGGCCTATCCCTATGCCTTTACTGAGCAGGGAGTCGCGATGTTATCCAGTATCCTTCGAAGCAAGAGGGCTGTTCAAGTCAACATTGGCATCATGCGGGTCTTTGTGCGTCTCCGAGAAATGATCGGGTCTAAAAAGTTCCTGCTCGCCGCATCGGCTTTAAGACCTAAGAGGTTCGTCATTCATGCCACTGGTGTGGGCTCTGTGGCGCCGGCCTTTGCGAGACAACAGAGTTTGTATTTCTTGCCGCTGCCGCAGGGGCAGGGCGCGTTGCGGCCGATTCCCTGGCGGCGCCGGGGCATCATGTGGAGCAGCGACCCAGTATCTTGGTGAAACATGTCCCGCAGCATGGCGTACAAAACTGGGTCCCGACGTTTCAACAGCTCGGGCGATGTGAAGAAATATTCCGCCAGCACCGCAAAGAATTCGTGTTCATTCGTATAGGCATAGGCGCTGATGTGGGCGCCATGCTTCGATGGCCGAGCCAGTTCCCGGGCCACGTACCGCACCCATTGCCGGACTACCGGCCAAGGCACCTCGGGCGGGAGCCCATACTCGCTCGTTTCCTTCTCGACCAGGTGCGCGAACTCATGCACCCCCACATTCTGCTGCCCTGCTTGATGGGCGAATCCAGCCAGGAGCGCTGGCTTGGAGAGAATCATCACCCCACTCAAATGGTGCAGGCCGACCATGCCAAGGATATTTTCATCGGACCCGCCATGACTCTGGTACGCGTCGTCGAACGCATCCGGATAGATCAGCACCTCACGCAGCCGATGGTATTCCCAATCGTGGAACCCGAAGATAGGAATCGCCGCACTTGCCGCCACCAGCAGCCGAACCGTCTCGTCCACCTCCGTGCGAATGCCCGTGATCCGGACCTCGTCCAGAAAGATCTGCACCAGTTGCCGGAACCGCGCCTTCCCCGCCTCGTCCAGCGCCTCGAAGAATGCGACCTGTGTGAGAAGAATCCGCTCCCACTGGTCGGGAAACGGCTGCCGTATCACCGCCATTCGCCGAAGACAGCGTCGCCGCACCCACCAGTAGGCAAACGGACTCAGGCCCAGCAGAAACCACAGAGGGGGGAAGATCCAGACCAACAATCCCGCCGCCCAGGCCACCAGCGCAGCGGTCACGAACGCCTGCCGCCGATTCCGGCCATTGGCCTCCGCCGTCACGAGCATCGTCGAGGTCTCCAGTATGAAAATGTTGCCAGAATCAGGATTGTACCGTGAACGAGCCTGGGCTTGTTTATCTGGTTCATCTGGTTCGATGGACGGAAGAAACGAAATACACCAAACAAGACGAACCAGACAAACTAGATAAACGAAATAGACCAGCTGCGCTTTCACGATTCGCTCACGGGGAACAGAAAATGTACCGGGAGTCTTTTCTTGAGCAGAAGCAAAATCTTGGTCGGGTCTTGCCATCGCACATTGATAGTTGGGAGAGGGAAAAAACCAGGCTACTTATTCTGAAGCCTTCCCGACAATCTGGCCGTTTCACGCATTGCCCGCATCAGACATTCCGCCGCACCGCCCCATGCCCTTTCCCTCCCTGTGCTCAAGCCACGATGCAATTGCCGACGCGAATCGAGTACAGTGTGCGGATTATTTCTCGTTGTCTGATCTGTTGGAGGGGCTATGGCGGTATTTCGACGACCCGAGTTGGAAAAAGATAACCCGATCGCCCCGCAGATGTATGTTGGGCCTAGGAGGAAGAGAGCGCGGTTACGTGAAGCCTCGTCGGCTCTTGCCCCTGGACAGGGGGACATGGCCGAGACGCTGCAGGCCTTGACGGCAGCGGCGGAACGATTTGTGGCGAGCGTGTCGCCGTCGAAGAAGCTGCAAGAGGAACGGAGCGCATTGCTGGAGGCAATCATCCAGGCGAAACAGCTTTTGTCGGGTGAGCCCCTTCCCTGAAGGAAGAGACCACAGGGCTGTTGGAAACCGGCCAGGCTACTCGACAAGGTCTTTTCAGTAGGCTATCAGCCAGTCGCTCATGACCCACAACTATTCAACGAAAAGGGCACGGCCACGATGAAATTATTGACCGCAGAAACTTTTGGAGCCATTGCCGCATCGAACCGCGTGATCATGGCGCCGCTCACCCGGATGCGGGCGGGAGCGGGTGATGTGCCCGGCCCATTCGCGGCGGAATACTATTCGCAACGGGCGAGCGCGGGATTGATCGTCACCGAAGCCAGTCAAATTTGCCCCTTGGGCAAAGGATACCCAGGCACACCAGGCATCTACAGCGATGAGCAAGTGGCAGGATGGCGCAGGGTCACATCCGCTGTCCATGCCAAGGGCGGCAAGATTGTGTCGCAGCTCTGGCATGTCGGCAGAATCTCTCATTCCTCACACCATCCGAAAGAAGGCGTCCCAGTCGCGCCCTCAGCCATTGCGCCGACAGGCCAGGTCTATACCGCCTCTTGGCAATTAGCGGACTATGAGATGCCTCGCGCACTGTCCGTCAACGAGATTGCCGACCTCATTGCCTCATACCGTCGCGCCGCCACCCAGGCCAAGGCTGCAGGCTTTGATGGCGTGGAAGTCCATGCCGCCAATGGATACTTGTTGGATCAATTTCTTCAAGATGGCAGCAATCGCAGAACTGATGCCTATGGTGGATCCGTGCCCAATCGGACCCGTATCGTCCTCGAAGTCTTGAAGGCCGTCATTGATGTGTGGGGCAGTGAGCGGGTGGGGATCAGGTTGTCGCCCTATGGCACGTTTAACGATATGTCCGATACCGATTCCCTCGGCTTGTTCACCTCTGTGATTGAACAACTGAGTCCGCTGAAGATGGCCTATCTGCACATGATTGAACCGAGAGCGACGAATGCGGGAGGGAGTGACAGTGTGAATGAAGGCGCACCGAGCACGGCCAAGCTCTTCCGGAAAATGTTCAAGGGGAAACTGATCTCAGCTGGGGGCTATCAACGAGAGACCGCCGAGGAAGCCGTCACCGCCGGGTTGGCGGATGGGATTGCCTTTGGGCGGTTGTTTCTCGCCAATCCAGATTTGCCCACACGCTTTGAAACGGGGGCGTCGCTCAATCGCTACGACAGAAACACCTTCTATGGTGGCGGTGAAAAGGGGTATACGGACTATCCTTTCTTGAAATCCTAGCACCGCATGTCTTGTGACGATCCACTTCATCTGGGGTTAGCCATTGAAACGTGACAACAAGAATTGCACGGTGAAAAAGTCCCTTTCCTTGTCTCAGGTCTACCGCCTGATCGAGCCGGGGCCGGTCGTGCTGGTTACAACCGCCGGCAAGGGGAAGGCCAACATCATGGCCCTGTCGTGGCACATGATGATCGAATTCGAGCCGCCGCTCGTGGGTTGCGTGATCAGCAACCGGAACCACACGTTCAGTATGGTGAAGACGACCAAGGAATGCGTGATCAACATCCCGACGGTGGAACTGGCGGCACAGGTAGTGGGCTGCGGAAACACCTCGGGGCGCAGGACCGACAAGTTCAAGAAATTCCGCCTGACACCGGTGGCCGGCTCCCGCGTCAAGGCGCCGCTCATCCACGAGTGCTATGCCAATCTCGAATGCAGGGTCGTCGATATGCGGATGGCGGCCAAATACAACATCTTCATCCTTGAGGTGCTCAATGCGTGGATCGATCCCTCGAAGAAAAACCCTCGGACGATGCACCATTGCGGGAAAGGCACCTTCATGGTGGCCGGCAGAACGATTACGCTGCCCTCCAAGATGAAATAGGCGCAGGAAAGCCTCCCCGCCTTAAGAGAAAACCGTGACATCCTACGTTTCGCATTTGAAACGGAATTCATTGGTGTGGGTGAACTTGGCCAGGGACCGTGAGGCGAGTGACTGGTCTATTTGGTCTATCTGGCTCGTCTGGTCTAGTTGCGCCATCAACCACGGCCGTTGTGCGAGGCTTTTCTAATTTTCCATACCTTTTTTCATGGGAGTGACCGAGGCGCCCCTTGACTGCGCGCGTCCAACGAGGGCCTTCTGAGGCCGCGCGTTGCGCGAGCACAGAAGATCATCAGTCTCCATCCCCTCCCATCCCTCCCCTCATCCTGCTATGATGCCATTCCCATGAGCACTCGTTCTGAATCGGGCCAGACCAACCTGGTTGCTATTGTAGTTCTCGTCGGCCTCGTCATTACTGGGGTTTGGGTGTGGAAGCGCTTATCGTTCGATACCCAGGACTATGTGATTGATCAAGCCATTCCCATGGCGTTTTCAGGATTGGTGATTGCGGCGGGGCTATTCATTCTGGTCCGGGTGTTCAACCGTCGCAGGACGCAGCGGCGTGAACGTGCGAAGTTATTGGCTTCGTTCGAACGGGCCACGGTACAGGAGAAGAAGCTGGAGATCGCCTTTACACTGATGGAGGTGAATGGGTATCGGGCTGAGGGGTTGGAATCCGTGACGCCCGCGTTACGAGATCTTTTTGCAACGACGCTCCAGCGGGCGCTGAGTGACGAGCAGCACCGGATTCGAGGGATGGCGGCCAGTTACCTTGGGGCTCTGAACGATAGAACTGTGATCCCTCTTCTGCTGAAGGCGTTGGAGGACGAGCATGCCTATGTCCGTTCCAGTGCGGCGTTGGGATTGGGCCGTTTGCGCGCCGGTGAGGCGAAGGAGAAGCTAACGACTGTCATGAAGGAGGATTGGGATCAAACCGTCAGGAGCCGATCGAAGGAAGCGCTGGAGCGGATCAAATAGTTATGAAATCGTTCGAGCGCGCGAGACTTGCGAGCAAAGTGGGACGAGAGACACGGAGGAGAGTTCAATGTTCGAGGTATTCAGAACTTCGAACCCCGAACTTGGGCCGTCAGTCTTCTGATTATGGCTCTTCGTGGACCCATTCAATACAGGCGATTTCCGGTGTGCAATTCAAACGCAGGGGAAGAAACGACCATCCGAGCCCACGGTTGATATAGAGCCGGCGGCCAGGCTCTCCGTAATGCCCATCGATCCGACCATTGCATCCAGGGGGGAGCCAGAATGTCGGCACGCCGGGAATGCGCCACTGGCCTCCGTGGCTGTGCCCGCAGAGGATCAGATCGACGGCGTGGTGGTCTTCCAGCTGATCGAGGATGTTCGGGGCATGGGCCAGCAAGAGGGTGAAGCGGTTCTGTGCGCTCGGCGGCAAGCAGCTCAAGTCGGCCCGATGTAGCGAAGGATCGTCCACGCCGACAATGGCGATCTCGCCGTAGTCCGTGCGAATGAAGGTGGTCTGATTGATCAAGAGGGTGATCTTGTGGCGATCGGCGAGTTCGCAATACCGATCGATCGGCACGCCGCTGTAATGGTCATGGTTGCCCAATGTGATGAAGACCGGCGCAATCTCGCGCAAGCCGGCGAGAAACCGAAAGACATGCGGCAACCCCTCCGGGACGTTGATCAGGTCGCCGGTGATAAAGATCCAGTCGGGGCGGAGTTCTACGATGGTGGCGACGACGCGATCATGCCGTGGTTGATAGCGGTCGAGGTGCAGATCGCTCAGATGAACGGCTCGGCGACCGGCTAAGAGGCTGTGCGTATAGGTGAGCCGTGAAATCTCGTGCGTAGAGAGCCCGATCTCCAAGTGGGGAACGAGACTAAAGAGCCGGTAGAGAGGCTCGCTCAGACAATATCCGATAAAGGAACGGGCTTGATCTGGCCAGGATTTCTCGTGCCTGGTCATCCCATCACCCGATCCAGCTCAACGCGATCGGAGGGGGTTACGCGATAGCCTCGTTCATAGAGATCGCTCATGCCTTGCATCAAGGCGTCCATGTTGCGGTTGCGGTACCAGCTGTCGAATCGCTCCGTGAGTGCTGTGACCTGCTTCAGGGTCGGCTCCGCGTCATGGTAAGAGAGAGTGAGGGAGCGGAGCAAGTCTTGAAGTTCGACGGGACTGTAGATGGCATCGTCATTCCGGTCTGCGACAAGGGCAAATTCATAGAAAGTCAAACTGACTGAAAGCAACGCCTGTGTCTTGGCAAGATCGTTTCGCGCATCGTCCATTCCGCTTGGGTAGTTGCGAAGACAATCAACTTCGAGTTGGGATGAAGAGGTGGGCTTCCACCCGATTCCTTGCACGGTCGGGGGAGGTGTCTTTTTCAGCTGATAAAACCAAGAGACGCAGGCGCTCGCTTGTGCAAAGGCTTGTTTATCTTTGTGGATCTGCCTGCCGATGTGCTGGGTGAACTGTTGGAAGACCGTGTTCTCTCTACCCAACGAGTCCCCCGGGAAGAGACCATAGGTTAATACAGTGAGGAACATCCCCGCCGCTAACAGCGGTGCCTCAGGCCGACCGCGTATCAGTGCATGATGCTCGGAACAGATATTTGGGTTGGAGGCTTGGCGGAAAACCATGGAGAAAGTATACCATGCACGTCGCTTGACCCCTCCTCGAGATTGACTGAGTGGCGAGGGCGATCGCGTGCGAATGAAGAAGAGGTCTCTTGCACCATGACCATGCCTTATTTGACAGCGGCACTGCCAGGCATTGGCGGACAGATGCGGACCGTTCCGGAAGACTTCCAGGTCGAAGAACGTCCGCTCTATCTTCCTTGCGGGGAGGGTGAGCATCTCTACATTAAAATTAGAAAACGCCTGCTCTCGACTCCTGATCTTGTCCTGCGATTGTCCTCGGTCTTGGGGATGAAAGCGCAAGCGATCGGAGTAGCAGGTCTCAAAGACGCCCGGGCCGTGACCTCACAGATGATCTCGCTTCTCGGCGTCACGCCCGAACGGCTGGAACGGCTGAAATTGGACGAGCAGCTCTTGTCTGTGGAGGTGCTGGGGCGGCATCGCAATCGCTTGCGACCGGGGCATCATGCAGGCAATCACTTTCGGTTAGTGATTCGGGATGTCGCCATGCACGCCCGCGAGACTGTTCCTCTGGTCACCGACATATTGTTGCGACGAGGCGTACCAAATTATTTTGGCCCGCAACGGCAAGGGCGAAGTGGACAGAATTACCAGACCGGAGCAGAGTTACTGGTAGACCCAACCCGCCGAAACAGGCTGAGTCGGTCCAAGCGCATGTGGTATCTCAACGCCTACCAATCGCATTTCTTTAATGACATGTTGGCCCGACGACTGGATCGACTCGATCGTATCCTGGTTGGCGACTGGGCCATGAAAATGGAGAACGGCGCCTGCTTTCTGGTTGAGGATGCCACGGCGGAACAGCCACGGGCCGACCGGTTCGAAATCAGTCCCACCGGTATCTTGTTCGGATCACGCGCCTCATGGGCCAGCGGGGAACCGGGTGAAATCGAACGGGCTGTGGTTGCCGAGAGCGGGGCGACGCCGGAGGGTCTTACTGAAGCCGCAAAGTCCTGCGGGTTTCGCGGTGAACGGCGCTCACTCCGAATCCCCCTTGCCGATTTGGAGTGGGCTTTGGAGGGCACAGTGCTCACGCTCTCCTTTTCACTTCCACCCGGCGCTTATGCGACCAGCGTATTACGCGAACTCATGAAAACCGACTGATCAGCTGTTGAAAATGACCTCCAACTTCGTTCTCGGTTCGAAGAAATCCTCAACGTAGCCGAGAGGCTACGCCTCCGGTTTCTTCTCGCTTGCGGCCTTGTTGGACGCCATTTTGAGCAGCTTGCAGGGCGGGCTATACTTCGCGGACGTGATTCAGCGTTCTGCGAGTGTTCAGTGCACAGACAGAATCTGATCTGCGGCGGTTGATACTGGTGGTAGAATTTGTTCGGAGCCAATTCATATACGAGTGGGAGCCTGACTCATGATGCATGACCAAGAAACCGTCCTACTCCAAGGCCACATCATCGATTCGCTGATCCTGGCGAAGGTCCTGGACACGATTCTCATGATGGGCGGAACATTCGATCTTCAAGATATGCAGATCGGCAAGACCCGCGAGGAGCCCTCGCGCGCCAGAATCGTCGTGCAGGCTTCCTCTGCGAAACTGCTCAGCGAGATTCTCCATGCCATTCAACCTCACGGTGCGTCAGTCGAAAATGAACGGGATTGCCGGCTGGCGGCAGCGCCGGCGGACGGCATCTTTCCTGACGAGTTCTATGCGACTACGCATTTACCGACCCAAGTACGAGTGCGCGACCAGTGGGTGGAGGTGGAGAGGATCGAGATGGATTTGGGCATTCTCGTGGACCCGGTTCGTCTGACTGCGAGGACCGTTCCGATGGGAGAGGTGAAGCAGGGAGATCAGGTTGTGATCGGTCGTGATGGTGTGCGGGTCATTCCACTCCAACGGCCTCGTGATCGGGATGTGTTCAGTTTTATGGAATCGCAGGTCTCGTCCGAACGTCCCCACGGGTATATCATCAGCGACATTGCCAAACGTCTCGTGCAGTTGCGGACAGGGTTTCGGGAGGGGAAAGCTGGCAACAAGGTGTTGCTGGCGGGAGGTCCGGCGATCGTTCACGCCGGAGGGCGCGAGGCTCTGGCATGGCTCATCGATGAAGAGTTTATCCATGTGTTGTTCTGCGGGAATGCGCTGCCCGCTCACGATATGGAGCTCGATCTCTATGGCACGTCTCTCGGCTATCGGCACGCAGCCGGTCGTGTTGTGCCGCATGGGCATGAACACCATCTGCGAACCATCAATCGGATTAGGGCCATCGGCAGCATCGAGGCAGCGGTCACGTCAGGAGTCGTCAAGACCGGAATTATGGCGGCCTGCGTCAGGCGAGGCACCGACGTCGTCATGGCCGGCACGATTCGCGATGACGGCCCGTTGCCCGGCGTGATCACGGATTCGCTGGAAGCCCAGGCAGCCATGCGTAGGGCAATCCCTGGTGTCGGACTGGCATTGCTCGTCGCTTCGACATTGCACGCGGTGGCGACGGGCAATTTGTTGCCTGCCACGATTCCATCTGTCTGCGTCGATGTCAATCCGGCCGTCCCGACGAAACTTGCGGATCGAGGAAGCTTTCAGGCTGTCGGGCTGGTCATGGACGCTGCATCATTTTTGCGAGAATTGGCGCGCGAGCTGGGAGCGCGTCTATGAATGTGGTTTGTTTGGTTCATCTGGTTTCTCTGGTTCGTTTCGTTCAACCAAATGAACGAGACAAACCAAACAAACCGGAGCAACCAATCGACACCCTGCTGGGGTGGAGGCCATGAGTCGCCTGCTCGTTTGCCCACCGGACTACTTCAAAATCGAATACGAGATTAACCCCTGGATGCGCCGTTCGAACGCCGTCAATTCAGACCGGGCCGTCAGCCAGTGGCATCACCTCATGCAGGTGCTCGAACAGGATGTTGGCGCGATTCTGGAGCGGATGAAACCGGTGCCGGGACTGCCCGACCTGGTGTTCACAGCGAATGCCGGCATCGTCGCTGGAGGCAAAGCGGTGCCAAGCCGTTTCCGTTATGTCGAACGGCAGAAGGAAGAGGTGTACTTTGCGGACTGGTTTCGTGGACAAGGGTACGAAGTCCTTACGCTGGATCCTGGCAGCTTCTTCGAGGGAGCCGGAGACCTCTTGGGATTTCCCGACATCTGGTTCGGAGGTTACCGACAACGATCAGATATTCGTGTCTACTCGACGCTCAGCGACTGGTTCCACCGGGAAATCCTTCCACTCGAACTGGTCGACAATCGGTTCTATCATTTGGATACGTGTTTGTGCCCCTTGAGCGGTGGTGATCTCCTGTATTTCCCTCCCGCGTTCGATCGCTATGGGCAGGAGGTTCTTGCCGAACGGATTGCTCCTGCCAGACGTCTCGTGCCGCCGGAAGCTGAGGCTCTCAGGTTTGCCTGTAATGCTGTCTGTGTCGGGAAACACGTTGTGTTGCCGGCAGGTTGTCCGGAAACAGAATCTCTGTTGGCCTTGCGCGGCTATCTTCCCCATCCGGTCCCGCTCGATGAATTCATGAAATCGGGCGGCTCGGCGAAGTGTCTGACGCTGGCCCTCGACTAAAGCGGGTCATTGGCTGTCGGCTCGTCAAATCCCCTCATTTAAGTTTCTTGAACTCAGACCGATATAGACTCAGAGCATTGAATATATACAGACATGATAGCCAGCTCATACGGTTGGTATCTGCCTAGACTGGAGATCGTATATGGATACTCCTACGCCTCCCTCCTCGTCTGATACGAAAACGATCCTGGTTGTCGACGACGACCCATCAACGATGTTGATCTGCGTCAAGACGCTTCGCGCCGAAGGGTTTACTGTTCTTGAAGCGGAAGGCAGTTCGGACGCGTTAAAGATATTGGCGACCCATCAAGGGCCAATCGACCTGTTGCTGACCGATCTCATGCTGGCTCCGCCAGGCTTTCAACTTGCCGCCGACAAAAATCCCTATCCGCGGGTCCATGGTCAGGATGTCATCCAACGCACCCTGGCCATGAAGAAGACATTCCGCGTAATCTTAATGTCGAGCCTGTCGTACCATGAGCGGAAAGCGCACAACATTGCCACCGATCACGTCCCGTTTCTCCAGAAGCCTTTCTCTGTTAAGGCTCTGACAGATCTGATCCATACCGTGCTCGCAGCGGCTCCGCTCTCCTGTGACGATTCCGCCGCCAAGCCGGCCGCCAAACAAGAGATTCAATGGCATGACTAACCTCACGACCCAAGCCGCATAAGTCACGACCTCCCCAATCCTGGCGTGGGTGGAAGGCTGAAGGGTTCGGTACTTCAGACCCCGACCTTCATTTTTCGAGCCGCCTCACTCGTTTCACTTTTCTCACGAGCCTCGCCCCTCGCGCTTGTCGAGCGTAATGTCACCGTTTCCCATCATCCATCGTGAATAATGCGGTAAAAGTCCAATTGTCCCCATTCTAAGACAATAGGACAATCGCGTGCAGGATGCTCAAAAAGGCCGTTCAGCTAGGCCGTAGCGAGTGAAGGCCCGCAGGCGTACCCTCTGGGGTACGTTGAGGGTCTGAACGATGCGAGAACGACGCTGGCGGGATTTTTCAGCATCCTGCTCAGGGTTTTTGCCGGAAGAGGAACGATCCGTATAGCCCCGCGATGGCGATGGTGACGAGTTCGATTGTCAGCAGCAGTCGGCTCACCATGGCATCCGCTGTGGGGGGCGATAAGATGAAATGCAGGCCGAGGAATTCGGGAGCCTGTGACGGCGGGGTTTCCCAGGGTGGGAAGAGGATCGCAAGGGATAGCATCGCCACCATGCCGTACAGCACTTCGACATTCAGCCGATCCGCTGGCGGTTCGACTTGGCGTGGCGGTGGCGGGGGGAGTTCAACTGGGTCTGCGTGCAGCCGCTGACCGCACTGCGAACAGTAGCGGCTAATCTCTGGGAGTTCACGTCGGCAAGAAGGACAGAGTTTCATGGATGGTTCCTAGGCTACACGGAACTGCGCTGGTTTGCTAGCGCAGTGGAGTCTCACCTGGCGTGATGGATTTCAAAGACCGGCTCTCATTCATTGACAGGTGAAAGAACCGGTTCCTATAATCCGCCTGCCCTTGACTGGTTGCTCTGGTTTGTTTGGTTTTTCTCGTTCATTTGGTTGAACCGGACCAACCAACTAAACCAGATGAACCAAATCAGCCAGATAAACAAAACAAACCAGACCAACCAGTTTTAGCATCCTGCTAGGGTCTACTACATGCAGTCTATCAGCCGAATAGGAGTCATTGGGGCCGGTGCTTGGGGCACCGCCCTGGCGAAACATCTGGCGGAGAAAGGTCTTGAAACTCGGCTCTGGGCCTATGAGCGAGAGGTCGTGGCTGCGATCAACGGGAAACACGAGAATCCGGTCTTCTTACCTGGTGTGGCGCTTCCCCCATCGCTCGTTGCTACCGGATCGTTGTCGGAACTTACCGAGCAGTGCGAGGGGCTGATTTTTGCGGTGCCGTCTCACGTGGCACGTCCTGTGCTGTGCGAGCTGGTCCGGTCCCTTCCCATCCCGACCCCGTTCGTCAGCGCGACGAAGGGGATTGAAGAAGATACATTGAACTTGATGACTCAAGTCATGACCGATGTACTTCCTCCTGTTATGCACCGGGATCTCATGGTGTTGTCCGGTCCGAGCTTCGCGACTGAAGTTAGCGCAGGGAAGCCGGCAGTGCTCTGTTTAGCCGGGAGTGACGAGGAGCTGGTCAAGACATTCCAGACTGTGTTGATGACACCGGCCTTTCGGGTATACGCCGACAACGATGTGCTGGGCGTCCAGCTCGGCGGCGCGCTCAAAAACGTGATGGCGCTTGCAGCCGGCGTGGTGGATGGATTGGATCTCGGTCATAATGTGCGGGCTGCGTTGATTACGCGTGGATTAACTGAAATGGTGCGGTTGGGCGTCGCAATGGGTGCTGATCCACGAACGTTCTACGGACTGTCCGGCGTCGGCGACTTGGTGTTGACCTGCACCGGATCCTTGAGTCGGAATCACATGGTCGGTGTAAGCCTGGGAAAGGGCGAGCGGCTGGAGACGATTCTCGGAAACATGCAGGCCGTGGCCGAAGGTGTGCGGACGGCGAAAGCGGCGTTAGGACTCGCGCGACGCCATCGGGTCGATATGCCGATCGTGCAGGAGATCAACGCGGCGTTGTTTGAGGGGAAGTCGTGCCGGAAGGCGGTGACGGACCTGATGGAGCGTGATGCAAAGCCGGAGAAAGGACAGCCGTGAATCCTGAGGCGCTGACACGTCTGCTGACTGAAGTGCGGGCAGGTACCTTGCCTGTGGAGGCGGCTATCGGGCAGCTCCGTACCTTGCCCTATGAAGATCTTGGATTTGCCTCGATCGATCACCACAGATCGCTACGGCAGGGATTCCCTGAGGTCATTTTCTGCGAGGGTAAGACATCGGCCCAGATTCGTGCCATTGCGAAAGCGTTGTTGAAACATCATCGCCCGCTGTTGGCGACGCGCGCGACCCGCCAGGTGGCCACGCTTATCAAACGGATTGATCGTCGAGCGGTCTATCATGACGAGGCGCGCATCGTCTCAATCCGTGACCCTAAGCGGCAGTTACAGGGACATATCTTGGTGATTACCGCAGGCACTTCGGATATTCCAGTCGCGGAGGAAGCGAGAGTCACAGCGGAGGTAATGGGGAGCCGGGTTGAGACGCTCTATGATGTGGGCGTGGCCGGCATTCATCGGTTATTGGAGCGTCAGAGCCGGCTGCTGCAAGCCCGGGTGGTCGTGGTGGTGGCAGGGATGGACGGAGTGTTACCGAGCGTGGTCGGCGGGTTGGTTCCCTGCCCAGTCGTGGCTGTCCCGACGAGCCGGGGCTACGGCGCGAGCTTCGGAGGGCTTGCTGCGTTGCTGACGATGTTGAACTCCTGCGCGGCGGGGGTCGGGGTGATGAACATCGACAACGGGTTCGGGGCCGGCTGCCTCGCGCATCGGATCAACCTCTTAGGCGAGGCGCGCGAAGGGCGAGACGAGCGGGAAAAGCGCGAAAGGTAGATGCTGAACGAGTGGTAGATCTTACTTTTCCCGCCAGTCGCGCCTGTCTCGCGCGTTCCGCCGAGGTTTATTTCACTTCGATCGTTCCACGTTTCGGCCAGGCAACCATCTGCGTCCTGGGACCTTTTTCGCCGTTCGCCAGCAACTTGGCCCGCACTTCGAAGTGATAGACCCCCGCTCCCGCCGAGGCTTTCTTCTGATCCAATCCATCCCACGTCAGGAGGACAGAAACGTGTGGAGGGCTTGCGCCGTCGGTTGAGGCGGTGTGCGGATCCAGTGGCTTGCGCGCGGTCAGAAAACGCAGTGAGTTTTTCGATGGTGACGTAATGAACGAAGAGACCTCCAGCAGTGTCGCGCCATCCAATTCCTTGGGCAGTTGGACCAAGGCGGAAAACTGCAACGGGCCGGATGAGACCGTATAAGGGTTTGGAGAGACGTTCAGATCGAGAATCTTGAGCGCAGGCTCTGGGCGCGGAGCCCGGTTGGGTTTCGATTTTGCTGAGGCGTAAGGCGGGGTCCAGAGTAATAGCGTGGCGCAGAGCATTACCCAGACGACCCGACCACTCCACGATATGAATGGCTCCGAGCAGGGAGTGATGAGGGACCGGCAGATTGTCATAGGGGATTGGCGCGTCACCAACCTATTGTTGCGAAGTGCCCAGCTACTGGGCGAGTGTAGTGGGGATAACACAGCGTCGGTAGGCTGTCAATGTATTCGAGCCAGGCGGGCGGGAAGGGCGGGAAA